>JGI24540J26637_10000257_pt1 | contig 21585 bp, 26 predicted proteins | sample NorSeaMetagenome_FD_26637 | JGI IMG/M metagenome (IMG submission 26637)
AAAAGAGCATTAGTAAATAAAAAAGCATCGTTTTATGTTGGAGACGCACTTGGTCGTGTAGGTGATTTTGCTGATAGCGATAAACAATTTGCTATAAATTCAGGCATTAAATATATATCACCAGAGCAAATATTTCCTTTTACCGAAGCAAAAGAATCATCATCAATTGTATCTATCCCTGATCACAGAGAGATTGTGCTAATGATGGGTTATCCTGGTAGTGGAAAATCCAGTTTTGCCGAAAAAGCTTTCAAAGGACGGCCCTATATAATTATACACGGTGATGATCATAGCTCTGAAAGCCAATTAAAAAAAGCATACAAATCCGCTATTGAAACGCATTCTGATAAATCTATAATTTTAGATGCGACACATTCAAATAAAAAAAAGAGACAAATTTTTATAGAAATCGCTGAAAAAGCCAACATACCGATACGCCTGATACATCTAACTACTAGTATAGAAGAATCCATGCATAGAAACTTACAGAGAGAAAAACCGGTTCCTAAAATAGCGTTGTATTTATATAGAAAACATTTTGAGAAAGCAGAACTCACCGAAGGTTTATTCGAAATAATTGACATTTAAAAATAAACGAATATAAAATTTTTTATACAATGGAAAATTTATCTGTTAGTAAATAAATTTCGATTGATTATTTTTTATTTAATTACTTTTTTTCACTAAATTTGGGATTGCAATAAGATTCTTCATTACCATCAATAAATAACGGTTTTGTATAATGAAAAGTATTTACTATAAAAATATAACGGATGATTATAATATAATTTAAATCGATTATAGAAGACTATTTTGAATATAAATTTATAAAAATACTAACTGATTGTTATACCGATTTATTTAGTTAAAATTAGTTAAATACATTTATATAAATGTAATTAACTAATGCGATATCCATTATTAGTCCCCATGATTGGTCATGGTGCGACAGATATAATAGACACACCAAGTGGAACAATATTTTTAAATATAATTTTTTCTATATTAATACATAATTGCAATATATACAACAGAAGGGGGTTATTAATAGGTAGTTCTATATATCATATAGCACAAGATATACCTTGTAATAAATATAGGTACGCTATCTCGACGAGTATTCATTATTTATGGTTAAAAAATCCTATAATAGCAAAATTACATTTATTATTAATTCATACCCCAATACATTATTATAGAATATATTTAATGAAAAATAATTTTAAAATAAAATTAGGCGTGGGAATATGTACAAGTATAATAGGCAATATTATATTGGAAAAAAAAATAGATATTAAATTGAATGATAAATTGGGGGAATTGTGGTGGGTCGCGCCTATATTATCACATATAATATTAACAAACTATATAATTAAAGAAAATAAAAAACAATAAATATATATTCAATATGGAAATACATCTACATTTATATTCATTAATGTTATCTTTTTAGTATATTTAATTAAATTTAATTTTAAATCTATTAAAATTATATCTTTTTCATGATTATATAATGTGTTTGACACCGAACATTTATATTTTTTTAATAAGTTTTGTAATGTTCTGTCCAAAATATAAGCATCTGTATTATATATATTATATATATTAAAATATATATATCCCTCCATATTTACTTTCCCGGTTAATAATAGCGTTGCTTTTAAATCTTCTGTTCGTCTATATATAATGCTTTGTTTTCCTACAATAGGTATATTTATAGTAGCACAATAAATATTATTAATCGGTGGTAAAATTTTATTTAATAAAGATGAATATACCATTACGATTATTCCAAACATTATTAAAATATACAATATACAATATATATTAAATATATATATAATACATATTATGGTTTTTATAATATGTATTAAATGCACCCGGCGAGAATTGAACTCGCGTCCCAAGCTTGGAAGGCTTGGATGATGACCACTACACTACGAGTGCTTATTAAATATACATGTTATTAATCTTTAAGTTATTTTTTATCTAATTATTAAGAATATCAGTAAAATTAGTTTTTACTTCCGGATTATTATATCTATAGACTTGTCGGTCTTTATAATCTCCGTCATTTAAAGCGTTTTTTGTGTATTTTTTACCACCCCAATTAGAGTCCATTGGATTTCTGGATATAGTTGTTTTTTCATTATATAAAAAATCAAGCGGGGTATTTACGCCAACATTTTGATTCTGTTGATCAAATCCAGAATACATATTCTTATTAAATTTAATATCGGAATTGGGAGTGGAATCTAATGTTGCGTCTAACATTTTATTTTTTTCATAATAATCACTAGATAGTTTGTCGGGTAAGGTTTCGGATTTAGTTCCCGATAATCCGCCTGAATTTTCAAATATAGAGGGTTTCAGGTGAAATAAATCATTATTTTGTGTATCGGTAGTATATTGTAGATATAATACTGGACAATTCATATTTTGAGATTTTTGCCAGTCAACGAATTCAGCATACTCCTCTAAAGTATCAAATTTAATAGGATTAACGCCTGGGACATGTGCAACTTTAGAATTAAATAATAATATCTTGCCATCTTTTTCAATTAACATATTTGGACATCTATATTTTTTCGGCTTTTTTTCGTCTGAATTATTGGAAAACTTTTCATATACATTAAAAGAATTTGTATAGTAATATAATCCATATAAAAAAACAAATATAATTGCTAAAATTTTATAATTAAAAACCATTATTAATTAGACTATATAAATATATTATTTTTTATTATTTTTTTTTATATTTTATAATATTTTATAATATTATAATATATTATATGAAAATCATTGAATTAAAAAATAATTCATTTGATAAAAAAGTAATAACAGATCTATTAGAAAAAAATACTTGTTTTATAGGCGTATTCAGCGAATCATGTATTCATTGTAACAATATGAAACCAGAATGGCAAATTTTAAAGAAAAAATTAAAGAAAATAAAGACGCGTGCTGTATTATTAGAAATAGATTACAACCAATTGGATAATATAGATTACTTTTCGTTAAAAAATTCAATACTAGGATTACCCAGCATTATGATATTTAAACGGGGTAAAAAAATAAAAGAATATAATGGTAATAGAACCAGTAATGATATGTTGAAATTTTTTAAACCATATTTGGAATTAATTAATAATAAACAAACACATAAACAACCACATAAACAAATACATAAACAACCAGATAAACAAATACATAAAAAAACACAACGTAAAAGAATTAAAAGGACATAAAAAACAAAATAAATTTCAAAATTATTTCTTTTTGTTTTCTTTCTTGGTGACTGTTTAATATTATTATAAAAATGACCAATTTATTTATTTTTATAATATAAAAATGACTAGTTCATGGATTTTTTTTTCTATATTATCTTCTTTTATTACGTCTGCGTCGGTTATTACAATGAAATATATTGCATATAGTAAATGTAATGTCCAGACTATTATTTTTTCATAATCACGTTATTATTATATAACTTGTTATTTCTTTAATATCAGGCTCTTAAATTAGGATTAACGCAAATATCCCTAGTAGGATAAATATCTCCAGACATACATTGCGTATGTTCATTAACTTTAGCACAGTGCCGGGAATTATTTATTTTACCAATAAAACAATATCCCTGCTGTAAAGAAGAAGTTCTAACGGGTTCTGGTTCGGCATCATCTTTGTAGTTTATGTTATCAGTTAATATATTATTATTTTCAGCATTGACAATTGAAGATTTTTTCCTTAAGCCGTCTTGTAAAATCCCAATACCCGAAGTTGTTCCTTTCGACGCAACATCTACTATGTTTTTACTAGTATTAGAACCAGTTTCTATAATTTCTTGTGTACCGGTTGAAGTATTTGATACTATGTTTTTAGTTGTATCGCCCAATACTATACCAGTGCTTGAAAATATACTACCGAACAATTTACCCGCTACATCAGTTCCTTTACTTAAGTGAGTAAAAATATTAAAACCCAAGAAAGATAATAATAAAATTAAAATAACAGAAAATAATATATTTCTAAAACTAAAAATGGAAGAAGTAGTTTGTATTGTTGATGATGCCAAGTTAGATGCGCGGCGCGATAGCGATTCTTTTACGGGCGAGGATTGATTGATCATACTATTTATAGGTGTATTAATTAATGTTTCTAATTGTGATTGTTTTTTGGAGTGAATGGGAGATATCATATTAGTGGATTGTTTAGATTTAATCGGTGTGCTAGATATGAAATTTTGTTTAAATTTGTCTAATGAATTTCTAATAGATTGTGTCATTATATAAATTACTAATATTTTTTAATTAGTGATATCTATAATTATTGCTAAAAATTATCTTTAAATATATAAATACATATGACAGAAAAAAAAACAGACAAGTTTATGAAATTAATTTCATATATAAATAAAAATAACCCACAAAATAATAACAAAAGTGCGAGGTCATTTTCGCCAAGTATAAATAATAAATTAAATGTAAAAAAATTAAGAACACTAAAAATAAGAAGTGTGAAATTATGTGATAATTTATTAAAACTAAATCTAGGAACAAGAAGAAAAAAAAAATGTTCAAATTTTAATACAATAGAAGTTAAAAAGTTTTTATTAAAAAATTTAATGGCATCCAAACACTTAGATCCGGACAAATTTATAGCACCTAAGCAACTATATTCAAATTGTTGGTTTAATACACTATTTGTTGTATTTTTTTTTAGCGATAAAGGAAGAAAATTTTTAAGATTTTTTAGAAATTTAATGATTACCGGTAAAAAATATGATAATACCCGATTAGAAGATCAAGAATTACGTAAATTATTATTTGTATTTAATTTATATATAGAAGCATCATACAACCAAGATTTACTAAAGGTTGGTAAAAATAAAATAAATTTACACATGCAAGTAAAAGAATTAACAAACAATTTAGAAACAAATTATTTAATTAAAAAAATTTATAATCAAATTAAAAAAAACTCAGAATATTATAGTATACCCAATATAGATGAAGCCGGAAACCCGTTGGACTTTTATAAACAAATTATGAAGTATTTAAAATACGATATAATAAAAATGTTAAATATAAATATTAGAAATAAAAATAAAAGCGTTAAAGATATTATAACGGCAGCGTTTAATGCGAAACATGATATTATTACCATAGAAGATCATGAAAGTAAAATAAATTACGCAGAAAGTTACGAAATAGAATATGAAAAAAATAAATATACCTATTTATTAGACAGTATAATTATAACTAACACCGATCACTATGATGAAAATAAAAATAGTCATTTCGTTGCTGTTTTAACAATTAACAAAATTCAATATAAGTTTGATGGTAGTAGTTATGCGCGTTTATCAAAATTTAATTGGAAACAATTATTAAATCAAAATAAAAATTTTACATTTAAAGAAAACCCAAAATATTATTCCGAAAAATATAATTTCACAAAAGGATATAAGATTTTATTTTATTATCGGATATAAAATATAAAATATAAAATATAAAAAAATAATATAAAAATAAATTATTTATTTATATTATTATGGTAACATTAACCAATAATTCAGTTGAAAATTATTATCGCGAAAATGCGGGAAAAAATTTATCACTTAAAAAAGTAAGCAAAAAACTGGGTATCAAATTTAAAGAAGGAGTTTTTTTAGTAAATAAATCAAATGAATTAGAAAAGGTTTCGCCAATAGAACTCGGGTGCGGTAAGAAAAAAATGCTTGTTTATAGATTTAATTAATTGGGATTATGAATTAATTCATTTTGTCGGATTTCAAATTTTTTTACGCGAATATATTTGTCAATTTTATTTTGTAACACAGTATGTGACGCGAGTGTAATATCGTCTAACGGTAATCCGGTAAGAGGAGAAGTATTATGAGTTTTAACCCGTTTGGTATTTAAAATGACCAGATTATTTTTTTATATAATTACTATTTTTTTCAAAGTCTTTTATGGCAGATTTAATTGCATCTTCAGCTAACATAGAACAATGAAGTTTAACCGGGGGTAGATTAAGATGTTTTGCAATATCTGAATTTGTAATATTTATAGCTTCATTTATATTTTTCCCTTTTATATATTCTGTCGCATATGAGCTTGATGCTATTGCAGAACCACACCCAAAAGTTTTGAATTTTGCATCTACTATTTTCCCAGATTCATTCACTTTAATTTGTAATTTCATTACATCGCCACATGCTGGAGCACCAACTAATCCTGTACCAATATTTTTTTCTTTTGAATTAAAAGAACCAACATTTCTGGGGTTTTCATAATGATCTATTACTTTTTTGTGATACAAACGATGTCTATTTAGAATTTTAATATTTTTAGTTATTCGAAACATATATACTTATAATATATATTATTCTATAAATAATAATCGGTCATTTTAAATGCCAAACGGGTTAAACCAATGTTCAATTGATGATCTATCATATGTATGATTATCAATTGTCTTTACTGGGTCAATCATGAGTTCCTGACTAATATAACACAAATATTCATATGGAACTTATTGATAAATAATTACATTTGTGGGAATTTTTACGTTAAATGTTTTTTCGGAATCAGTATGATTATTGGTAATTCGCCATTCATTATTAATTCTTTGTCCAAAAATTTCTACATGGGTAGAGTGCGGCGTTAATACTATTCTTTTTACACAGCGATAACCAGGTTGTTTAAATGTACAATCCAATTTAGTAAAACTAGGAGTTCCTCGCGTGGTTTGATAATGGTTTTGGTCAGGGTTAGAATAAAAATGAATACTCGCGTTAAAGAAATCACTACCTAATACACACGGCAAGTCTTTCCCACCGAACCAAGATTGAGTGTGAAGATTGTAGTGTTTTTCAATTTTATAAGCAATATCGATAGGATAGAAATCAATTTTACCGCCTACAGGATCAAGTGAAATCCATACACACACCTCGCGCGCCATATTTATCCCTCGCTATTATTGTCATATCATATATTGTGGTAACATAAATTCAATTTTTTTCATAAATTCAATTTTTTTCATAAATTATTTATAATTTCAATTTTTTTCATAAATTATTTATAATTTCAATTTTTTCTATAGTTTTTTCCATATTGGATTTTTTAATATTTTTGAAGAGATAATCTGTACCAGGTGATTCTTCATTTTTTTTTATTTCACGATAAATATTATTTATTTTATCTATAATGGCATGTATTTCATCATTTTGATTAGATATATTGATGTTAAAATCAATATTATCTGTTAAAATAGAGAATGCATAATAAATAATATATTTTCTTTTAGTTTTAAAAACTGGTTTATATTTGATGATAAATAAATTAAATAATGACGTGATAACTTTATTAATTATTGGCAAATTTGTATTATTTTTTACTAGTGAATTTTTTGGATCGGCATAATAAAATAATATGTCCCATATTATCCAAATAATATCATTATGTGATCCGGTGGGGGCATAACTTCTTCCTTGACAAATACATTTTTTTTTCTTTTTTTTACATATATTTTCGTATTCAATAATCCATTCGTACCAATAACAAATATCAATAATATTATTAATGGTTATATTATAGATTAATTCGTTGAATGGTATAAATAATTCTTTAGGATCATCGTCTTTAAAAATATCCCCTACGTATTTAACATTGGGCGCTTTAAATTTATTACTTATATTTAATAGATCAAATTCTTCTAATTTGTTTAATTTTATTTCTTGGTAATTGTGTTTTTTATTGGAATAACATAAAATACATATTATTTCGCAAAATAGTTTTCTGATTTTAAAATTGTTACGTAATATTATAATATTACCAGAATAACCGGATTCAATAATCTTAGTAAAAGTATCAAATCTCATATTTAAATAAATTGGTAATTTAGGATTTCCACAATGAATATATTTTGTTGCATATAAAATAATTATATCCCATATATCAAGATAATGACCGGCACATATAAATTCGGCACACCAATAATTTGCATTTTCAATTTTACAATTATAAATACAATTGAGTAATTCATGCCGGGCTTTTGATTTTTGAAACTTGGAAAAAGTAATATTTTTAAATTCTGTTCTAATATCGTCAATATTATCTGGGTCCATATATTCTTATAAAATAAAACATAAAAAATATAATATTAATACATATTAATGATATTTATTAATAGTTTAGACTTATTTTACGAAGATATAAAGACGTCGTTAAATTCTATATATAATTTAACATTAATACATAAATTATTTATTATATTTTTAATTTTAATATTTATAACCATTGTATTTAACGGTGTTTCAAATACACAACAATTTAATGTCTTGGAAAATTTTGATAATAAAGAGAAATTTATAAAAAAAATAGACGTTGACGTATATGATAATTATTATAGTAAATATTATGATGCTATACATTTAAATAAAAAAAGAAATGAATTTGAAGTTGCTGAAATAAAAAAACTGGCAAAAAAAAACAATGATACAAAAATTTTAGATATTGGATGTGGGACGGGGTATACAGTTGAATTATTTAATCATGCTAAATATGATATACTTGGATTAGATGTTTCAGAAGATATGATTTCTAAAGCAAAATCAAACTATCCAAATTGTGAATTTATGGTAAATAATATATTAACAGATAACGAACTTGAAACTGATAGATACAGTCACGTTTTATGTTTAGGAAAAACAATATATGAAATAAAAGATAAAGAAACTTTTTTTGAAAATTGCAAAAGCATACTATCGAAAGATGGGTTTTTAATTATACATTTGGTCGATAGAGATAGGTTTAGTCCATATGTTCAAAATAAAGATAAGAATATGTTATATGATCCAGAAAAATATGGTAAATCCGTTAATGAATTAATAGTTAAATTTGATAAAAATAATGAATTTCACTCTAAATATAAAGTAACTAATTTAGAAAATAATAATAAATTCGATTCAACAATTGAACCTTATGCTATTTATAATGAAAAATTTATAAATTTTAAATCAAATAAAGTAAGAGTGAATGAAATAAATTTATATATGCCATTATCAAAAAAAATTATCAATTTGGCTAATTCAAAAGATTTTAAATTATTTAAAAAAATAGAGTTAAATCCAATTAATTATAGAAATGAGTATTTATATGTATTTAAACACGAAGACTAATTATAAAAAATGTTATTATATTTATTCAAAAAATATAATAAAAATTTATCTGATGTATTTACTCGCTCTGGCAAAAGAGTCTAAAACAAAAATAATAAAAATACCTAAAAATAAATACAATATCAATTCTTCTGTTATATGGTTCGTTTTTTCATTATGTTGTTCTTCCAGTAAATGAATAATATAGTTCAATTTAGTTACTAATTGATTATTATCATAATTACTGGAAGGGGAAGGATTATTGAAACTCTGTTTATTATTTACGTTATTTAAATATTGTAAATTTGATTTATAACTATCTTGAAAATTAGAGTACTTTGAATTGACGGAAGTTCCTAGAATAGAATTATTATTTATATTGTTATCTGAATAGGTATTCATTTTTTGTAATTCTGAGTTAATTAAATCTTTATTTGTATTTGTATTTGAATCTGTTTTTGCTGTTGTTTTTTCGGCGACATTAAAATTGTTGTATTCGTCGTCGTCTTCGTCTTCGTCTTCGTTTTCGTGTAATTTTGATAATAAATTATTCATATTTTTTAATTTTGTTTTATCTTCGAAATTTTCATCCTGTGAAAAGTTTACTGCTTTTCGGTTTTTATATGTTCTATTATTGTTATTACTATTATTATTGTTATTATTGTTATTATTGTTATTACTATTATTATTGCTATTATTATTAAAAGATTCTTTGATATTTTTTTTAGGTAGAGATGTTTCTTTAGTTGAATCTATTGGTGCCGGATTTAATTGATACATTCTATTATAAAAAAAGAATATAATAATATTTTAAAAAACTACTAAAATTTAAAAATATATTTTATCTAAATATATTAATGAGTTATAGTAAAACATTTAATAATTTATTAAATAGTATCAATTTTAAAGAAATTAGTCCTAATAAATTTATTAATAATATTAGCACCAGTAAATTATTTTTAGGATTAATGATGATTTTTATGAATATAGGGTCGAGATATATAGAAATTAAATTAACTAAAGGTCAGGAAATGATATTTAAAAATATAGCAAGAGAAGTATTAATTTTTACAATAGCTTTTATGGGGTCACGTGATATATTTATATCTTTGATTATAACTGCTGTTTTTATTATTTTAAGCAATTTTGTTTTTAATGAAAATAGCAAATTCTGTATTTTACCTGAAAAATATAAAAAATTTATAGATGTAATGGATACAGACGGGGACGGCGTTGTTTCACCTGAAGAATTAGAAAAAGCATATGAAATACTTAAACGGGCATCCGACCAAGATCAATTACATAATAAAATTAATATGTTAAATAATATGTCTTAATAAGTTATTTGAAATTATTATATTTACAATATATAATATAATAATTATGGCTGCGACTCAGATTAATAATAATGATGATATGAGAACTGTAAAAATTAAATTAACATATAATGTCGACGGGAATGATTTCAGTTTTTATTTAAATAAATTTGATTTTGATACTATTAGAGATAGTAATATGTATCAAAATCAAGAAAGAATATTTAAAAACCCGAGTTCGTCCAACCCTGGTATGAAATTTAAAGACTATCTAAATAATTTGGACAAAAAAAATTACCTATTTAAAATACCATTGACATCAAATTATTTTAATATCGCTACTTTTACCGAGTTTATTAAAAGTAAAAGTAAACTCGAGGAAACTAAAAGGGATAAAAAATACGAAGAATATAATAGGGATTTTAGTCAGTTTTTTATTGTTGAGAGTGGGAGTACTACTACTCCGGATACACAACATATATCTGAATATTTTAATACATTAAACAACGATTTATTAGAAAGAAATAAAATAAAAAAAAAAAATATTCAGGATTATAAGACCTTGAAAACATTAGTGAATGACTACGGTAAATTTATATTACAAAATAATGGTTATATTAATCGCATGGAGCCTTACGATTATGAAAATATACAAGGAGACAATATATTGTTAAGTAAAATAATAACTTATCACAATATTTTTCAAATATTAAAGAATTTTTATTTATCATCCCTCCGTGGATGTATTTTAAAACAAAAAATTCATGGTAATAACAGTGAAAATATTCCTGTTTTTATAAAAATAACATCACTGGAGTGTATTTTATTAAATAATGAAAATATTAATGAAATGTTTAATTCGCAAACCGACGAATTAATACCTACATATAAGATAACATTTGAAACAGTTCCTACTAATTCTAATATGGAGTTTCATATTAATTTATTAAATGCAATAGATAAACCTAAAAATAAAAAAATTTATAAAAAGTATGATAATCTATTTTCAAAAGAGTCTAATATTATTTATATAGATAAAAAAATAAATTATTCCAAAATAAATTATTCCAATACAAATAATGATAACATAAAAAAAAACCTAATGAATAATGTATTGTTTAATAATCTAATTAAAAAATATCAGGTTAAAAGTGAAAACGACCAGTTAAATATGAATGATATTATAAGTAAATATTATATAGAAAATATATTCTTTAAAAAAGACTCGTTATTATTAATTAATGATGTGAATGTAAAAATTGACACAACTGTTATACATTGTCTAAATGAGAAAAATGGTAAAATTGAAAACTGCTCCGATATTCAAGATAAAAAAAATTATACAGAAAACAAATCATTGGATATTAGACTGGCCATTGATAATCTAAATAGTAGATATATAACATATTTAGATCTTAATGTATATTATCTCGAATCACATAACGAACCAGTTTCAATCACAACCCGTGTACTGGCAAAAAATAATTGTATGACAAACGCGAGGAGTTTAGACAGATCAATGGGTTTAATAAACGGGTTTGAAAATCTACTACGTAGAAATAAATCATTTTCGTCAAATTCAACACCAAAACCAGTTGTTAGGAGTGACGGCAAAAATGATATTCGTGTGGGTGGTAAAAAAACAAGCACCACAAAGATTCTTCGTAGAAATATTTCTACCAGAATGTTAAATAAAACAGTAAAACGTTTAATAACATTTTATGCTATATAAATAGTAAAATATAATATGTTTGCTTTTCTAGAATTGCTAATAAATTAGGACATTTACAAATATAAAAGGGTAGTATCTGGAAAACCCACATAACCAGTATTAGACCAACTACCCCAAATAAAATATTTTTATATATAAATTCAATTACATGTTAAATTTATCAGATGACCCTATGGATTTATTTAATTATTATGATGAATTATTAAAAAAATTTGATAAAAATTTATTCTTCATCCCCGATAATAAAAACAATTCGCTTTATATTGGTTTTCAGAAACATATTTATTAGACATTAGATAATATTTATGAAATATTTATAAATTCTAAAATATCTGTATTGAAAGATATGAGTATTAAATTTAATGATTCTCCGCGTAATATGGTAAATTATTTTGATTATATGTCTGTCATGGCCAACGATAACTCTCTCATCGCCAATGTGAAAATAATGGAGAACGAGTATTTATATTTAAACTCTCCGCAGAAAAGTAAAAAGACAAACTTTTTACTCAACAATCTTCGCATGGCGATATTCGATACTGTATACGATAACTGAATTGTATTATTTATATTTTGACAATGTTTATAACAATATAAATAATATAAATAAAATAAAGATTATATATATATATATGATAAATAACCTAATAAATCGAAAAGCATCCGATTTAAGTATTGAAATCGGGAAATTTCATAAAAATAGTATAATTAAAAAAACAGAAACAATTGTAGAATATTTTTTAAATATAAAATTACCGGATAAAAAAAGTAAAATAAAAATAAGCGATGATAAATTTGTAATACCAGAATTATCTGAATATTCAAAATTACTTGATATAAATTATAATATTCAACAACTAAAGAAAATTAGTAAAAAACATATTATAAGAATATCAGGCAATAAAGATGAATTAAAGAAAAAAATTTATAATCATATGCATTATTCGTATTATTGCATTTATATTCAAAAAATAGTTAGAAAAGTATTAATTAAAAATTATATAATATTACACGGTCCGGGGTTTTATAATAGAATAAGATGTACAAATGATTGTGATTTCGCAACATTAGACGAAGTAGCAGGTATTCCGTATACTCAATTTTTTAGTTTTGAAGATACAGATAAATTTATTTATGCATTTGATATATTATCAATATATAATCTCTATATAAAAAATAAATCCAAAGTACATAATCCATTTTCGACAAAATCAATAGATATACAAGTATATGATAATATGGTATCATTTATCCGATATAGTAAAATGTTAAATATCAAAATAAATATAAACTACGATAGTGTGGAAAAAATGAATGATTCAAAAAAACTAGACATGAAAATATTAGATTTATTTCAACAAATGGATAGTTTGGGTAATTATACAAATATAGATTGGTTCACCAGTTTAAATAAACATCAATTGGTTAAATTTTTAAGAGAACTAGCGGATATATGGTATTATAGGGCCGGTTTAACACAGGAAGTAAAACGAGAAATATCCCCGCCGTTAGGTAATCCATTTAGATATCTAAATATAAATACTATTCATAATTATAGTTTGACACTGATTAGAAAAAATGCAGTGGCAATAATTGAAGAATTTATAAGTAAAGGAATAAATAATAACTCAAAATCACTGGGGTGTATTTACATTTTAACGTGTTTAACTTTAGTAAATGATTCTGCCGCAGAAGCGTTACCCTGGTTATATGAATCAGTTAATTATTAGATTCGTTCAATCTTATATTTTTTATTAAAAATAAGTAAATTAATTCTTTAGCATAAATGAGGTTCATATTTTACTTATAACAATAATATATTAATTGCTTAAAAGAACTTAAAAGGATAATATTATACATAATTATAAAAAGATGCCGTCCAAAGCTCCTGCTAAAAAAAGTCTAGAGACACCACAAGTTGATGTCACAACTAAAACAACCAAATCGAGCAAATCTGCTGTTTCTACTGCTCCACCACCCCCTCCACCTCTTACCGCCAAAAAAGAAACCAAACCCCGAACAAAGAAAGATGCTCCGGTTGTTGATGCTCCTCCAGTCGTCGACGGTGTAAAGGTTGAAAATGTTGTCGTTTCAACAGATACATCTATTACTGATAACTTTACTGAGTTTATTGTTAAATTCCAAGGTATGCTTTCCCAGTTTAGTTCGTTAAAAACCGAGCTAAAAAATCTAGAGCGCAAAACAGTAAAACAGCTTAAAATTGTAGAAAAAATTACTAACAAAAAGCGCAAGAAAGGAACTCGCGCGCCCAGTGGATTTGTCAAACCATCTCCTATCAGCGACGAGCTGGCCAATTTCCTCGGCAGAGATAAAGGTTCTGAAATGGCGAGAACCGATGTTACGCGCGAAATCAATAAATATATTCGCGCCAACAGTCTACAAGACAAAGACAATGGTCGCAAAATCAATGCTGACCCTGCTCTAAAAGCACTACTAAAGATCGACGATGAGATTGCGCTTACATATTTTAACCTACAGAGATATATGGGACCACATTTCCCAAAGCAAATTAAAGTTGTTCCCCCAGTAGAAGCTGCTGCGGTTGCTTAAAAATTGAAAAACATAAAAAAACATATCTAATTACTATTCACCTTTTAATTATAAATAAAATAAATATTTATAATTAAAAAAAAATTGATTTAAAGACATAAACATATTATTAGTATTATTATAATAGCAATGGCGCAAATCCTTTCTGGTGTTGAATTCGATGCAAATTCCGACATGATGTTTACGAAGGCAAAAGTTAATGCGAATGGTCGTAAACAGATTGGAATCCAAAATTCAAAAACTAAGAAAAGTGTTTATCTAAGCACACCACTAATGTTAACATGGGGCGTTAATGAATTCGTTGATGAAAAAACAGGTACAAAATCATATGATATGGCGCTTCAGTTTCCTAACGATGAATACAATAATCCCGATAATGTATCATTTCTTAAGAATATGCAAGAACTAGAAAAGCGTCTCAAGTGTGATGCTATTACGAATTGCAAGGATTGGCTAAATAAGACAAAAATGACTTCAGACGCAGTTGACGCACTATGGACGCCCATGCTTCGTTATCCAAAAGACAGAGAAACTGGTGATTTTGATTATTCCAGAGCCCCAACTCTTAAAGTTAAAATTCCGTTCTGGGAAGGCGAATATAAAAATGTAGAAATTTATGATGATAATCAGACACAGTTATTTCCAAATGAAGTAGATACAGTTCCACTAGATCTTATTACTAAGGGTTCGCATGTTGCCACGATTCTATCTTGTGGTGGAATCTGGGTTGCAAATGGTAAATTCGGCGTTACATGGCGTCTTTTCCAGGCAGTAGTAAAGCCGCGAATTAGTCTGGCTGGAAAGTGTCATATTAGTCTTTCTACAAAAGACAAGGAAATGTTATCTAGTGATGTTGGTAAACAACATGATGCCGAAGATGATGTTGTAGTTGAACAACTAGCATCTACTGTGGTTGAAGATTCTGACGACGAAGAAGAAACTGTATCGACGGTTGAAACGATTAAAGAGGAAGTATTAACTGTAGAAGTAGAACAACCGAAGAAGAAGAAGGTAGTAAAAAAAACCAAGCCAGCCGAGTAGAAAAAATAGTAAAAAATAGTAAAAAATAGTAAAAATAAAATTTATTAATTTTTTTTATAAATTTTATTCTAAATTAATATGAATCAAAACGTTACCTCTAATTTTATTATCTAATATATCTAAGGAATTTATTAGTGGTATACCTTTATTTTTTAATGTAATAATTTGATTTTTTTTTAATTTTAATTCATGCAAATTAACTGTATAGTTATCTATTTCTATAAAATTAATATCTTCATTGATTAATTTTAATAGGTTAGTGAATTTATTATTATATATTATGTGTATATTATTGAAGTCGTCTATAGTAATATTGGTTGGTAATAATGGATGAATTTTTATTATACTATTTTCATATATCATTTCTTGATGCCATAATGGTACATAAATTGTATCGTCGTTTATTTCTAATTTAAATATTTCACTATTTTTTATATTTTCGAAAGATGGATTAATAATATAAATATTATACATATTTAATTTATTATTTATTATTTTTTTAATAACTTCGATTATCTCTTCGGATAAACCTAGCGAATTATTTATTATAAATTTATATATGTCCTCCAAAACATCAATATTTATTTTATCAAATAATTGTTCAAATATTTTATTGGAATATTCAATGCATTTTTTCTGAAACTTATTAATCTCTCCGCTGTCGGGCGTTTTTAATAATATTTTTAATAAATTAATTATTAAATCACTGTATTCTGTTACGTTTATATTTTCTTGATATTTATTTTCTTGATATATATTTTCTTTCACGTTTATTATATTATATAAAAATGCATATGACTCTCCTATCTCTTGAAAAATTTCTTTTGCATCATCTTGTTTATTTTTATCGGGATGATAATTTAAAGCCATTATATGATAATTTCTTTTTAATTCATTATTGGTTAATTCAAATATGTTATCGGTATCATATTTGTTGTCTAATTTTAATTTAATTAATGCAATCTTTACATTTATCTTCATTAACTAACTTTATTAAATATAATATAAATGCCTCTAAATGATAAATTGGTCTGTAATTATTATTATAATATTTAAATAATAAACATATTCTTGGTAAAATTCTATTTATAAAATCATCATTTATTTTATCACCTGACAATTCTATTTTTTTAAATATTACTGAATTAACTATATAATACGTGCAATCATAGATATTTAAATTATAAATTAATATATCATATAATATATTTCTTATATTATTATAGTTTATTACGTCAGAAAATATCATTTCTATTATCTTATTACATATGGTTATTTTCATATTAGCTATATTTTCATTAGAGCTATTTAAATCAATATATTTTAATAAATTAATGGACGATATATTTTCTGTATATTGAAAATTATTTTTTTCAAGATTAGTTTCTTTTTTTTGCTTTTCTAATAAAAATTTTTTATTATTACTATTTGATAATTTTATATAATTTGAATTACTTAATTTTGAATAATATAAAGTTTTACATACTTCTTGAATATTTTTTGGAATAAAACTTAAATGTTCCGTTAAAATAATAAATTTTAATGTTAAATTATTTATCAAATTCTTTTGCATATAACTATAAAAAATCTCAATTATTTCATTATTTATTTCATGGAAATTTTTACATAGTATTATTCCATTTTTTTTCTTTGAACTTTGGATAGAGTCTATTATATTATTATAAATATCATTAAATAATATTTTTGAATTACATGTTAAATTTTCCAAATCAATTTCATAATGTATATCACTTATCTTTATAATATGTTCATTTTTCGACGAATTTATAATCATTTTTTTCTCATATTTTAATAAACTTTCACTATATTTTTCTATTATTTTTAATGCCTCGTTATATTTACCTGTTCCGCCTGGACCGTATAATATTATATTTGGCATCAATCTAATGTCGCTTGGTAAATTATTTATATAGTCCGTATATTTATTATTAATAATATTGGATTTACTTTTTTCTAATAATGTAACAAAATTATCTTTTAATATCATTAATGTATTATACTGGATTAGTTTTAAATATATAAAAAATTGTTTAAAGTTAAATTATTAATTAATTTAACTTTAAATGATTGCTCAAAATACAGAAGATCTTAACACAGACCATATTATAATATGTGACCCCATTAAAAACAGTATTATGCAATATAGTAATTTTTATAAAATTGTTTATTCCAATGAAGTTTTATCTTTAAATGGCTTATATCTATTGTTTGGTCTAAAAAAAATTAATCAAAATAAAGAAAAAATTATTTTTAATTATTCTGAAAATAGAAGTATGATTGATAAAATTGCATATATTGAAGAGTATATTTTAAATTTAATAAATTCAAATAAAAATAGAATTTATAAAATTACCGAATTATTAACAAATGGCTATATTAAGTATTGTTATAACGATAATTCTATTAATAATATCACATTTAATAATTGCAATAATGTTGATAAATCTTTAATTCTTAAAATTTCTGGACTATGGGAAACTAAAGAAAACATCGGCGTTACATTTAAAATTATTTTAGTTGAAGATTCTATTTCTTTTATGGATAATACTAATTATAAATAAACTTAACCATCAGTTGAAAAAAATGCCAGTAATATATGTATTATTAAAACAAATATATAATTTATAGTTGTCACTATTAAAGTCAGACCTTTCATTATTGATTGTTCCCGGTTTTTATCAGCAGTTTTATTTCCAGTAGTTTGTATTCCACCTAAAATACTGTACATATATTTTACTATCATGCCTATTTGAATTATTACCAATAATGATGAGAAAAATGAATAAGTATGATAACTTGAAGTTACTTTATTTGAATTTATTCTTGAAAAATACATAAAATTTAATGAAATAATATAAATAACCAGCCCCAAAGTAAAAATTACCGGTATTGCACCAGATGATAAAAACGAAACATAATACGAAAATACACTCTGGTCCTTGGATGCCATTTCTAACAAAGCATTGTTGTTTTCATTTGTTAAATATAATGCCATAAATATCATTAAAACCAACGATATTGCAGTTAAACCATATCCCCATATAGTTGAAGATGCCGGACCAGTTGTTCCTAATTTAGTATAATTCTCTTCAAAAAATATTTTTACAATTATTCCTGATACGGCTAACACTACCAAATTCATCATATCCAAATTATTATTTGTACTAAAACCATAACCAAATATCCCNTGTCTGTGTAGCATACTTTCACCNGCCTCTTGTTTTGNTAAATCCCCCATTTATTATCTAATATATATAAATATATTAGATAATAAATATATTAGATAATAAATATATTAGATAATAAATATTTTATTTTATAATAAATATATTAGATAATAAATATTTTATTTTATAATTATAATTATAATTATGGAACAATTTTTAATAGAAAGATTGCAGAATTTTACTTTAGACAGAAAAGTTTTATCTATAGATAGTGATGATCGAGATAAAAATAGATGGCCGAGTGCTAGCGAATTTGAAATATCCACACCTCAAGTTTATAATAATATTGAATCGCTCCGATTAATTAATGTACAAATACCTAACAAATTATATAATATTAGTGAAGATTTACAAAATAATAAAATGATTATCAAGAACGGGACACAAGAGTATACCATTACTCTTGATGATGGATTTTATAATAATACCGAATTATGTCAATCAATACAAAACCAAGTTAACAACAATTTTTCCGGCATTAGTGATAATTTTTCTATATATTTTAATACGGTTACTCAAAAACCACATTTTATGAGTGAAAATTATGATTTCTCATTAGTATTTCTCGATAAGAATATTACTTATTCTACATCTAAACAATGCATTAACAATGTATATGAACAACATTCTAATTGGGGATTGGGAAGTATTTTGGGTTTTAATACTAAAACATGGGTTGAATCAAATCACCAAACCAATAGCTCTAGCCCAGATATATTTTTTTATCATGAGAATAGACAATTGCTCTCTAGTGCTAACGTTATTATACCCGATAATAACATAAATATTAATTGTAATCAATTCATTTATCTTGAAATTGATAAATATAATACTTCCGATGAAATAAAACCGTTCATAAATGATAAAATTAATAATGCTAATACCGGAATAGTTAATTCTTATTTTGCCAAAATACCCATCAAATTTAATAAAGACATTAATATTAATCAAAGCTTATCTTGTAAAGATGATTTTATTGATTCTTTTAGTTATTATCAACCTGTAATTGAAAAAATTTCGAAATTTAAAATTAAATTTCGCCACCACAATGGTAAACTTGTAGATTTAAAGAATTATAATATTTCATTATCCATAGAGATTAATCAAATCCGAAACGAAATGAATAGTTACGATGTAAGAAAACCTTTTAGGCTATGATAAGTTTCTTTATAAATTATATAATTGTAATTTGGAGATTTGATATATATATTAATTATGTATTATTAAATCCGATATTCATTTTCTCTAGGCATTTGTTTAGTTAATAAATCCGCGTTTGTTTTATTTGATTTTTGTATTTCACGTACAAAATGGCGTTGTTTATTTGCCTCCACGATGAAAGCGTCCCAAAATTTTTTTTCTTTCTCTTGTTTATCTTGTTTCTCTTGTTTCTCTTGTTTCTTACTTGTTTTTTCAGTTCCTCTTCCTTTTGCTTTTCTTCTTGTTCCTCTTCCTGTTCCTCTTCCTCTTCCTGTTCCTCTTCCTGTTCCTCTTCCTGATCCTCTTCCTCTTCCTCTTCCTCTTCCTGTTCCTCTTCCTCTTCCTCTTCCTCTTCCTGTTCCTCTTCTTTTTGGTGTGATTTTTATTGTCATCATTATATTATATTATATAATAATAAAAAATATTTTTCAATATTTATTTAAATTATCCCAACATTCTTTACATACTGGAATATATTCTGTTAAACCTATTAGAACTTGATTATCATTATCAACCAATCTATGAGTAAACAACGACTCGTTCTCGCATTTATCACATTTCCCGGTCATATGATAAATAGTTGTAGTATATGGTAGTAATTCTATTAGTTCGCCAAATTTTTCTTTTTTATAATCTAAATCTAAACCACATAATATTAAATTTTTATTTAATGTATTTTTTACATATAATACCCATTTTTTTAAATTTGGAAAAAATTGGGCTTCATTTATGAATATATATTCAGCATTATTAAATTTATCAAAATATGTATTTGTCAAAGCTAATTCGTCGAGATTTTTTATAGATATACAATCAATCGAATTCTTATTGTGTGAAACTATTTTATCATCGTTTGTATATCTATTATCATATATATAATTAATGGCTAAACATTTATAGTTTTTATTTATTAAATTGTATATACTAATTAACTTTGTAGTTTTGCCGGAAAACATACAACCGTATATCAAATCCAATGTTGCCATAATTATAATTATAATTTAAATATATTTATTCAATTTTATTTAAATATATTTATTTTAAATTAGTAAATATCAAAAATACAAGTTATTATACTATTATACTATCATACTATTAAATATATATATATATATATATTCAATAATGAATTGTTCGCACGACATAAGTTTTTCACTTGTTAATGATATGATCTCGTTGGCCTGTATTGTTTATAACTGTAATAAAGAATTAATATTAAAAAAAGAACAAAATAACTTCAGTATTAATACTTTAAATATAGACGATCTTAAGATATCCATTGTTAGAAAAAACATTTTGAGAGATCATTTCAAC
>JGI24540J26637_10000260_pt1 | contig 21516 bp, 17 predicted proteins | sample NorSeaMetagenome_FD_26637 | JGI IMG/M metagenome (IMG submission 26637)
TTGGTGAGGGGGGGGGGCGAGGGGATGAGAAATTAGCCTCTCTGGCTCCATGTCGTTGCTTGAGACCTAGCATACCCCATTCTCACCTTATCTGCGAGATTGCAGAAGTGATCATAGACCCTGCGGAGTTCACGAGTCTCTGAGGTCGTTATCAAATTTGTTTCCTGATCAGGAGATTCCTCTGAAGTTGTCATGGCAAGAGACTGCGGTTGGAGTTAAACGAGGGACGGGGTTGATTTGTGTGAGGGGGGAGCAATATAAATTGGGAACATTGTGATTGGAAATATACCGCCATTATTGGGCGATATCTTGAACGTAACAACGACATTGGTACCATTCCCTTCCGTTTACCAACCTTTTCCAACTTTGTGAGGAACAAACAGCCCCCTGCACTTTGCCTTGAGGAATTTGGCATTCACCTTACAATGCCCTCCCCTTTCAAGAAGGCTGCGTCGTCTCCTTCTCGGCCGACGAAGGCGGAAATCCTTGCGGCGGTCAGACAAAACCTTGACCAGTACAATTCAAGGGCAAGCTTGGAGAAACAACGAGAGGAGAATGATCACAGGTGAGGCCGTCATCGTGAGCGGTTTCCTAGGGCTCGTGTTGGCAGTGATTCTTTGTCTGTTGTTGTGTACTCACAGCCTTTTTCCCCAGGTTTGCTCGTTCGATGCTTTTGCTGGCCCGTCTGGACACAGAGGAGGTTAGTGCCACTGCTAAAATGAACAAGCGTCGCGGTGGCGTGATTCACAAGCCTGCTGCGCCTATTATCACCGCGGATATGCTCGAGGTGCTGAGTCAGACAAGCCAGAGCACTGCTGCTAGCGTGAAAACCCACAACACTGGAGGGACGTCAAGACAGGAGTCAGAGGAGCAGGAGGAGGAGAGGAACCGCATCTTTACACAAATTCAGGACCTTAAGAAGACCATGAAGCGGCACGATGAACCACATGCAGTCGCCCTGACTATAGCCAGACTTTACGTAACCATCTCTCTTCAGAAGCTCGCCATTCCATTCTTCAAGATGGCGTCCAAAAATGTGCCGTACCACCCACCGCGGATACACCCCCAGGACCAAGAAATTGAGGACAGAAAGCTAGAGCGTATGGGGAAAGAGCAGAAGGCAAAGTACTTGGAGGAGAAGGAGGCAGAAGCGGAGAGGATCAAGACTGAGCACGCCGAGCGCCAGCGAGTCCGCGTACTGAATTCTCACTACGAAATTTTTCTCGCCCACCTGACGATACACAATGCGGAGCCTGCCACCGTACATATGAGGGCATGGTTGTCAATGGCTAGGACGCAGGGGGGGCTGAACGAAATGAGAATGGACCTCAATGACATTATATCCCGCTATCACGACCTCAACGACATGGGTATCGGGCACTGGAAGGACAAAGGTTATACTGAAGTAACCATGAGGATGGAAGGGACCCTGGGTAGTCTTAGAGACCTGCATCTAGAGACTTTGGAGGAGCTCCTGCTTCTCGAGCCAAGGAACCCTGTGTACCTTCTGGCACTTTCCAGGCTCCATGGTTTCGTTCGGAACTATGAGCGGTCTCGATATCTCTACGAAACCTATGTTGACGTCACAGAAGGCGCTCATATTGCCGATATGAAGTCCTACAAGCACCATAACTTTTACTACGACAAATTGACCAAATCTCCCCGTTTCCGCAATGAATTCGGCCGGGCTACGGAAGATTGGGGGTACTCCCAGGGAACCTTGGGGGGTGCTCCGTCTCGCATTGCCAGTTATGATGTCGACAGCGCCTATGACAGACTTGTCGACTCTACCCGGCGCGACTTCACAGAGTTCAGAACCGGAGACATGGCCAAACGAACCACCGCAAGCGATCCGTCCCAAGTTTCTGGGGGGAAACATATTGGTTCTTCCACCATTATCTACACTGTTCCTCCAGGAGGGTGGCAAGATGATGAGTCCCCAATGCGAACTTCCAAGGGTGGCATGCGCGCTGCCCAGAGCTCTGGCAAGGAGATCGTTGAGGATGATGTTGAGAGGGTAAGGCATGGGTTGTCTCAGGGCTACAAGGCTCCCAAAAGCAGCGTCGGTAGAATTAAAAAGGTTGGGGACCTACGGAAGGCGACTGTAACATCAGAGAACAGCGACATTTACAAGGCCAAGGGGAAGTCGGAGGGGGGGAAGAAGGATGGTATGGCTTATGTGGATGCTGCCTATAAGCTTCCGAACGGTGGGGGGCTCAAGTTGCCCCTCCCAACCTTCTCCAAGGAGGGCGTTCCCCACAAAGTCAGGGACCCGGCATGGAAAAAGGGCGGCATGTTGCCTCCTCGACTTCACGATGCTCACGACTTCCGTAAGATGCCTCACCACCAACTATCGGACCCCGATGTGGTGGTCAAGCGCACCACGATGAGCGTTTACCAGCAAATTTTTGATTTGGACCCAGTTGTCCGGTTCCGGCACGGCGGGAGTGCCCTGACTGATAGGGAGATGAAGAGGTTGAATAACATTGAGGCCAAGGAAGGGCGGTTTGGAGGAATTGTAGAGATGCCCATCCGACGTCCTTTGGTGCAGACTTTTGCTGGGAGAGTTGAGAGACCCACAGAGTCTATGAAAAAACTTTACGCGAAGAATATGGACAAGCTCTCCGGGGAGAAAAAGAAAAAGAAAAAAGGTTTGGCATTGAAGAAAGAAGAGAATAAGAAGAAAGAAGAGATGAAGAAGAAGAAGGAAAAGGTGCATGCAAAAATAGTTCATAAACTCGAGAGGAAATTCACAAAGGGAGTTGATGGAACTTTGATTCCTGTTCGTAAGTTGGATCTGAAACGCCTTAAGACTGAATCGATCGAGGAAGGAGAGGGGGGGGAGGACTGAAGGACTGAAGGACTGAAGGACTGAAGGAGTGAGAAAATGATGATGTTGTTGTAAAAAGAATCAGTCGAATTCACCGTCCTCTACTAGTCCCGCATGCTTGTATCTATTCATCATGGATGCAATCCCCTCAAGACCTCCGGTATTCACAAACATGACCTGCCTGCCCCTCAAGACATGGCTCTTTTTCCAACACTGCATCACCGTATGAACTGCGACCGCGCCGTACACCATATCGAGGTAAATTCCGGCCTCCTTGGCCACCCTCCACGCACTCAGGATGCGCTTGTCGACGGTCCCAAAGGGTATGAAGGGGTCTAGAATTTTTGGGAACTCCTCGTCCTCATCAATCTCACTAACGAGTGCCGTAGAAGAGCTCAGTGCCCTCATTTGCCTCTCCAGGTCCTCCCTTCCCGCTACGCAGGCCACGGGAAATACCTTGATGTCCCTATCACCTTTCTTGCAGAGTTTTGAAATCCGACGGTGAACAAAGAGAGATGTCGTCCCGGTGCCAGCTGGAATAATGACAGCGGTTGGAACCCCGGGCGCAACGGACCTATAGATATCGTTTGCCAAATCATAGCAGCCCTCCTGTGCTTCCTTCATGGCTCCTCCCTGAGGCACCCAAAGGGACTTTCCGCCGCTCTCTGGGGGGTCTATTTTCGGCTCTAGCATCGGAGTCGTTGGGAAGAAACTCGAGTACTCGTCGTTATTGAGATATTTGAGCTTTATCCCCAAGGACGTCGCCCTGTGGTAGTTTCCAGAGGGATTCGACGTCAGCCACCTGCCAGGTTTCTTACAGTAATAGACCACAGAAGTGTTTGTTGCCATTCCCAGTGCCGCAAGTGCAACCATTGCATTGCTCTGAATACCCCCGTGCGAAACTATTGTGTCAACCTTTTCCTCTTGAAGGTGCTTAAGAAGGTACTTGAATTTTCTGCGTGGGAAGGAGAGGATGTTAGGTGAGGTTGGACGAGGAGTAAAGCAACAAGCGAAGGTGGCAAGCGAAGGCAACAAGCTTGTAACACGCCTTTACCCCCCAACGCGCCTTAACCTCCCACCACACCTTCCGACGCACCTTGATTTATTCCCAATCAGAGAAGGTCCTGGTAAAGTGTGTAAATCATCCCTAAATTGATATACTACACGATCTCCTAACATATGCTTAGTTGTCGGCGGACAATGTGGTGTGAATGATATATCTTTTGTTGGACTATCTAACGTATTTAAACTATTTGTGTTCATTTCATCGACCTCGGCAATTGTAGGTGTTGGTATATTGATCCATTGACTACTACATAGTGTACTTGATGTTAATAATCTTGCTTTAAGATTGACGTAAGTTGGAGGAAATGATTTAATTCGAACGCTAGGACTCGTTAACATAAGTATCGTCACCATTACCAGAAACCTCATGTTTTGACAAAAATCAACTCGATCCACCTCGTTGATGCAGAGCCCCCCGGCAATCAATTTTTGAACAACAGTGTCGTATCCCCGGGCAATTTAAAAATTTGGAACTTCCAACGTGATTGGTTTCGCTGCAGCGAGAGTGTGAGTCTTGGTGACAGGGAGCATTTGTGCTCTCTTCTTTTTCGGTTCTACAACTCTCTTCGTTCTGCTGCTTGTCTTTTTCTTCTTTTTCCCTTCCCCATCTCCACCTCCTCCTCCTCCTCCTCCACGTTTATTCTTGTCGCTGAGATTGTTGGTCGGGGTCCCGATGGGGGTGCTTCCCATGACCAACCCCTGCTCGCCCTCTCCCCCTCCTCCGAAGACCTCCGTCTTGTGCCTTTTTCCCTTGGGTAGGTTTTCCTTCTTCTTCCCTCCTCCCTTGATATCCTCCTCCTTGATCCACCTGTACCCACCAGGAAGTTCCGACAGCTTCAGGGCTTCCTTTTTCATCTCGCTCTGCAATCGTTTTCTCACCATTGCCTGGATCTCCTTGTTCCTCTGCTCGATTGCGATGGCGATGGCTTCAGTGACCATTTCCCTGAACTCCTCCACACCATCCTCGTTCGTCAGCATCAAGAATGTAGGCCACCGGATCTTATTGTTTGTGTACTCGACGTGGTCGCGGATATCAAGCTCTCCTGAGATCATCTTCGCGGCGTTAATCATGTTGAGCTGGGTGGCCTTGACCTTTCCGCCCCTCGTTAAATTCCAGGCATACTCCCCGTGGTCCGAGCGACGATTCGTGAGCCACCTCTTGATGACGTTGGTCTTTTCAGCCTCCGGAACTATTGACTTTAACTCGCTCATGGCCCTTCCGATGGCGCTCTGCCTTTTCCCCTTTCCCATCTTCTTGAGATATTCTGCCCTCAGCCTCTTCTCCTCGGCAAGTAACGCCGGGAGTGTAGCCGTAACCGTATTGACGCCTTTTTGTATCGTCTTTTTCAGCGCCACACAGTCCGTGGTGACTGTGTTTATCTTCTGCGCGAGCTCGGGGAACCTTGCCAGGGATATATGGCCTTTCCATTTGTCGCTGTAGGACCCATGAAGGTGGGTGTTTATGGCCTTTTCGATTGATGCTTTGATTTCAGGTTCAATTTTATTCCACAGCACTGACAAAACTAACACCCTAGCCTTCGTGCACAGGTGGTACGACCTGATCCTTCTCTGAAGCTGTGATGAGCGAAGCGAATCACGAAAAGGGTTAGGCAAGGAGCGCAGCAACGAGTAAAGCGGATTGGCTTATCACATAGAGAAGCATTAGGCAGCTCACTACCTTCGCTCCTCGCTCCGCCTCACCTTGATGCAGTTAAATCTGAACTTGACCATGACGAAAGAAAATCGTTGGCGAGAGAAATCGCTGTAGAACTTTAATACCTTGCGCTTTGCAAGGCGAAGGCGTACCCGTGATAGACGGGCAAGGAGGCGAAAGGAGAATTTCATCAATGTGACCTGGATTCGCCTCTTCTTCTCAGTGCGGATTGGAGCAAAGTAGATTTCCCACGCTTCTTGGATCTTCTTCGCGGCCGTATTTTTCTTCTTTTCTTCTTCCTTCACTTCTAAACGAGCCTTGAATTTCTCTGCCAAAATCCGGAAATACTTGCTTGCTTTCAGGTTCCATGTCCAATCTGCCTGAATCCTCCTCATCATCTTGTCTTCTTCCCATTGCTTCTTTCTCGCGAGCTTCTCCTCAATTAATGACGTGGTCTTCGTGTCTTCGATTAATGCCCTCATCTCTTTCTTTTGCCTTGGTTCGAGTTGGTAGTCGACGTCCTGTCCAACAATCACCCTTCTCCTACCCTTTTGGATTTCATTGAGCTCGGTGGGGGCTTTTTCGTCTTCTCCCATTCCGAAACTGACGTCATACCTCAACCTCGCGTTTCCGATGTACTCGTCGTTGCTAGCATCATGCCTTCCAGTCACTAGGTGCTTCCTTCTGCCTGGACCAAGAAGCTCGTCTTGAAGACTAGCAATAATATCACTAAATTTCGTTTCTTCCTGGAGAGTTTCGCGAATGCCCCTTCCAGTGTTTGTCGGTCGGAGGTCCCCTGCACCTGCCATCTCAAGGGTGGAGAGGTTTCCGGTTCTGATGAGTTCATTCATGGACATCGGTGTCCTCTGACGGAGGGATGACACAGCCTCCGCTGTGGCTACGGCATTGAGATCAGAGTGCTGTCGGTAAGTGTTTTTTGGAATGAACTCGTCGTCTGATACGGCAGGATCGCTATCATCGTCCTTGGCCATCATCCCTTCTGCAGTCACAAGCGAATTCGAAGCATCAGTGGTCGAATTCTCGGTGAAGATGCTTCTTCCTTCCCCACCTAAGATCAAAGGTGGAGGAGGGGAAAGCGGCGGAGCTTTGAACGCCTTCCTCCTTAGTGACTGAGATGCCATGCTGCTGTTATCCTCCCCCCGCCTACTGCTCAAACTCTTTGGACTGAAATTTCCCCTAAAGTACCCGCTTTTTGGCGTAGCCAAAGGACTAGACATGCCCATCCCACCGCGAGATGTAGGCGTTCGTGACCTCCAACCCGTTGACTCCCCATCAGCCCTCAACCCAACTCCCCCCATTCTGATGTTCGGAGTAAAGTTCCCCCAGTTTTTTCTCCTTCTTGCCGCCATTATGTCCCCAGCGGTGAGCGGTTGACCAAACTTATCTGTCCAAACCTCCCCCATGAAATCATTGTCCTCCAAGGAAAGGAAGGCACTCGTAACTGTTGCATAGTTTTTCATGTCCATGTACGACTTTCGAAGTTCACACTTTTTCTCGTAGATCTTTGCCCGATCTATCACCCGAGACCAATAATGATTTTTTTCTTTACGATCCATCATGGACATATTGGAGGTTATTAACCGCAGTTTTCTACAACAGAAAGAGAGCTGGATGTTAAGGAAACTGGGTCTAGGAGGAAACCGACGGGTCGAGCCCGTCGTCGATTCGAGTATCCAGAAATACCTGGATAAAAAGTTTGAAGAGCAAAACGCAATGATTACAGAGTTAAAGAACCAACTCAAGACTCTCGGTGAAAGAGTTGTGGGGGGTGAGGAGAAAGTTCTACCAGAAATTCGCAAGGTTCGCGAGCTTTTCGAGGCAAGAGATGTCGCAATTCGGGTGGAAGGTGCCCCTCTGGCTAGGGGGGTCAGCACGGAAACTGTTTCAGAGGGCACCTCCATGCTCAGCCCACCATCACAGGTCCCGAGACTTACAAGCGGGGTATTGAGGAAACATGCTGATAGTTCTACCGCAAATGATGAAGGGAGGAGCCGGTTGACGAGTTACGAGAGGGAAGAGATCTTTTTTGATGCAGCAGATGCGTTGCCTTCAGCAAGGGATGGCGACAATGAGCAACTCCAGACCATCGCAGATGAGCTCAGCTACAGCTTCGACGCATCAAAGGCCGTTTTTGTTTGCGAGGTGTTGAATGAAATCGCCGGAGAGGTGCCGATCGTCGGAAGTATTGTTAGTATTTTGACCAACATTTTTGAGAAGATTGACGAGGCTCAGACGAACAAAGATGCCTGCGAAGCGCTCGGGAGCAGAATTTTCGACCTTTCTATAGCGCTCAAGGATCTCCTCTTGCAGGAGAGGAATGTTCCAGGTATCAGGTTGGCCCTCAGGAAGCTCAAGAACAAGCTCAACGAGGCCTCTGAGTTCATCACAACCTTCAGCCGTAGGGGATGGTTAAAGGCGCTTTTGAAGGGGAGCTCCGACACTGGTGCATTTAAGTCGATTGAAGAGGATCTTACGAAAGTCATTGGAGACGTTCAGTTTCAAGTCATGGCAAAGATGGTCGAACTTCAGGGGAAAACGTTCGAAGATACGACCAACATCAATGCCAATGTCAAAAGGTTGATGGATAAGGTAGGGAGGTACGGATCGGGTGCCAGTGCCAGTGAAAACGCCAAGACCATAATAGAGAAGGTTGGTGGCGTCAAGGGGCTGGGGGGGGACGCGAAAGCGGCAAAGAAGGTCGCTGACGAGTTAGGGGTCTCTTTGGAAGAAATTCAGGGCGAGGCGTGCGCGTATGTCGCTGAGAGCGTCAAGAACGAGAGAGAATTGTCGAGCCCCAACCCAGTGCTCGAGATATCACCGTCGATTGTGCGACATCGCGGTTTCAGAGAATTCTGGGAGGCTAAGCTTACCAACAAGAAAGAGGTGTCTATAAAGGACCTGCGGGCCGCAGTCGTGTCTTACTTGAAGGACCTTGACCTCGATATAGCTCTCGTCGAGGAACTGACGGGTCAAGAAGGTTGGCAGAAGATATCAAAAATCTTAGACGAGGATGGCGACAGTTCGGTCAGCCTTTTTGAGATCCGTCGATTTTTCAATATCATTCGGGCAAAGAATCAGAAAGACGACGACTTCGTTTCTGGATTGAGAGCCATCATCCGATTTTACGACAAGAAGAAGAAGAACTCCCGTAATCATCTCAAGCCAGGCAATGTAAAGGCTGGGGAGAAGAACAAGAAAAGAGCTGCCATGATAGGGCGTTCTGCTGAATCTACCATTCTAGTTCAGGCCCTCCTCTCCGCTAACCAGAACGACTATTTCCACGCTGTTGAAGTTTGCGGAGATGACGGGGTTGGGAAGACGTTCTTCTGCAACGCTGTGTGCCGCCTTTCGGCGATCCAGGAGCGCTTCCCTGGCGGAATATTCTACACGTCTTTGGATACAACCGGAAGTGAAAGGCAAAGGTCTGCTCGGAGCTCCCAGGAGGTCGCGATGAGTATCATTGACGCCATGAACTTCGATGTCGTGGGACATGAGATCAGGAAGGAGCGTCCCATGGAGTTCCTTGAGCAAGAGCTGGCGAAGCGCAACAAAAACCGATCATTGCTGGTTTTAGATGGAGTGGATTCCGACAGCACAGATAAAGCGTTCGAGGCAATTGCTCGCTTAGCAGGTCTTCCTTATGTTTCGGCAATCCTTATAACAAGTGACCCTCTTCAGCACCCGAGCCTCGTGGTTTCTACGAGGATCATGCTCGAGCCGCTTACTTTCCGTGACGCTGCTAGGCTGGTCCAATCGTTGAACCCAAACTTAACAAGGAAGGCACGAAAGAAGATCATAACCTTGGCGAATGGAAACCCAGCCAATCTCCTTACCCTTGCTCAACTCAGTAATAAGATGCTCGACGAGCTTCACTTGAAGCAGAAGAAGAGAGGTTCTTCCACCCCCGCTTCATCGCCAGGGTTCAATTCCCCCTACGTTGACCCTGGAAGTTCCTTCACGGTGGATTCTCGATTCTCCCATTCCTCAAAGGCTACTACTAGCAGCAATGATAGTGACAGAAATCCCCCGTTTAGCGATAACAACAGCCTCCTAGGCGGGACTGGGAACAGCGACACATTAAGCATGCTTTACGGGAAAGGGGGGAAGGAGGCGGATGAGAAGCTGAGGAAGATTTCCGTAAACGCTGAGATGCTGGGGTTCGAATGGCCCCAACCGGAGGATGTCAAGCGGGCGTCATCTGACCCAATTGGGAGGGCACAAAAGGCGAAACCACAAATATCTGCTCCTCCAAAAACACTGGGAGACCGCCAAAGAACCTCGAGGCTTGCGTTGGTCGAGATGGGCTCCCCACGTTCAACAACAGAGCAGCATTTCCTAAGTCTTGTCCTTTCGACCTTGGGACTCGACGAGCAGTGTGTCTTGAATTTGTTGGGCATCGTACCCAGCAGTTTCGAGATGGAATACTTTGAGTTCTGCTTCAACCACGCTGCATCAAAGAGGGAAACATGGGGAGGCGACAACGGGATAGCGACGCACGACACACCAATGGAAATGATTGCACATTTTGAACGGAAAGGGTTTGTTGACGTTGCTTCAAACAATTGCGAGCGCTTCACGGTGTGCAGAAGATGGAAGAAAGCGGTTCTAAGGAGCTTACTCCTTTCCCCTGAACTTCTTGACGACAATAAAAAGATCATGGGGAAGCACTACGCTAATCTGCTTGACAAGGGCGGCAAAGCTTGGACGGGAGGGGGTGAGGGATCCTGGAAGAGGGACGAAGGGATTCTCAAGGTGAGCGAAGATGTCCACAACGTGATAGCAGTTCTGAAGGAGGGGGCCTTAGACGCGAGCCCCCTTCTTTATGATGGGACTAAGGTCTTCATGGAAGGTAGAGACTTGTTGAAGACTGTTTTGGACGACGAGGCATACACAGCTTTACTTTCGGTAATGGGGGTTGGTAAATGAGGTTGATTTTTATGTAGAAACCGTTTAGTTGCTATTTTGGGGAACACCTGCCGATACAAATATTCTCCCAGCACATACCATGGTGCTTGGGCGTCACCACCCCCATTTCGACCGCCTCCTCCCATGCCAGTCTGACAGGTGCATCTAAGCAGTCGTCCACGACGATGGTTGCTGCGATGAGCGAAGCAAATCGCAAAAGGTGATAAGATGAAGGGTGAGGTGAGGAGCGAAGCGACGAGTAGGGGGTTCGTTAGTTATGTAGGAAGGCGGTATAATGATTTTGCTGTCGCTTCGCTCCTTGTTCCCCCTCACCTCCGCTCTTGGTCACTCCACAGCCGTTGATTATGTCTGCGAGAGCGTGAGCTTTCGTGTGGTAGCCGTCGACAAAGAAAAAGTCGAATATTTTGGCGCCCTCCTCGTTCATCCTGCCCAAGGTATCAATGCTGTCTCCGCAAGTTAGGGCCAGTCTCCCATCGAAGTGCTGTCGAAGGCTGGCTGCAGCAGGTTCTGTGTACATGTGCCTGCAAATGTCAAAGCTATGAACTGATACCTCTGGAAAGACACTCAAGAACATCGCAGAGCTGTGGCCGGCATTGAACCCAATTTCTCCAATTGCGAAGGGTCTAGCAGCAGTCTCACTTTCGTAGCTATGGAAAGTTTCAAGCAAGATACATTCTCTCTTTCGCCGTTCTAGCCAGTTCGAAATGCTCTTTCCTGATCCGTGGCTCATGAAGATTCCGCCCTCAACGCTTCCTTGCTGCATACTATTTGCGTGGTTCGTCAGCTGATTTATAATGTCGCTGTAAGTGTTGTCCTCAAACTTGGCAAAGTTCACAACACCCTTTAGCATTTTAGAATTGGCAACCAAATCTGCGCTTCCTGATGCCTCTGCCGCGTTGCTGACACTTGTCGTAGACGCAGATCTCGCCACCTCACCGAGTTGATCTAACAGAAAACCTCTGTAATTGTGAATGATTGACACGAAGTCCAGCTGCAATGGCGTTGTTAGTTATGGCACTGGGCGGCCCTCCGCCTAGCCCTTTGCCCCTTGTCCAATCTCACCTCCTGTGTTCCCTTTTCCTTGTTTTGCAGCGTAGGGTTTTCGAGCATTCTATTCAATTCGTTTGAGGCAAGGTAAAGTGTTTCAAGCCTCGTATTGTTTGTGTCGCTGGCATCGATATTCATCGAAATCTCCGCCAATTCGTAAACTCTCTTCTCCATCATTCCTAACATCTCCCCCACCAGCATACCAACGAAGCACCCGTTCTTGTCGCTGTCGTCATTCCCGCATATCATATTTGAAAACTCTGAGCGCGTAGCTATGAGATCGATAGCCTGAGGTTCGAGCTCTCCATATGGGTTGAAAGGGAAGTCATGTAGATCCCCATCAAGGGAAACCGTCAAAAAGATAATTTTTGAATGGGAAAATTGCATGATGATGATGTATAGGAAAAGGGAGAATGAAGTTCGTAGCTGTTTCATCGTGAAATCAGAGTAGGTGGTTAAAAATCTACAACTGGAATGAGGATGGTTATGAGGAAAGTTATGGCAGGTGTAGTTGTGCCAGTGATCCTTGTCGCACTCGACGCGGCGGCCTCGGTCTACGTTTATTTCAAGCTTGGGCCGAGGATGAAGTCTAAGGATAAGGTGGACCTGACTCCAAAGATTGAATCTCCACCGCAGGAGAGACGCCGAGGATATAGTGATCATTTACACCAGGACTATATTCAGGAGGCAAAAAATGGCGAGGAGGCCAACCCATTCGTGAATTTGACCGTCGAGATCGACGAGTATGAGCGGGTGAAGCTTTCGGTCATGTCAGTTACAATCTTTCCTGTTCGGATCCTTTTGACGATAGTAATCTTGCTCCTCGCTGCACTGTATACTAATGTTGCGGGTATTGGGATGGCCAAGGAAGATGGGATTACGAAGCCTATATCTAGGGTTCGTTCCCTTCTCACTTTCCCTTTCAGGATGATGCTCCGCTTGTTGCTGTTTGTTTGGGGCTTCCATTGGGTGAAGATCAAGGGGAGGAAGGCGACTGCCAAGGAAGCTCCGGTGATATGTCCGAACCACGTGAGTTTCATCGAGCCCTTGTGGATCGTATATGCAAACATGCCAATGAGCGTCGGGGCCTATGCGACCATGATGTTTCCAGGTTTCTCAAAGGCGCACAAGCTGCTTCAAAATATCCCCCTGATGAAGTACTTGGAGCCAAATACTGTCGATAACGTGTACAGCAGGGAGTGGGTCAAGGCTCAGATCACGGGGAGGACAAAAAGTGGCGGGATATGGCCCCAGGTGAGCTGGAGCGAAGCGACAGCAACGGCAACAGTAACTGCAGCCTACCAACATACTGACTAACGACCGTCGACTAACGACCGTCAACTCGCCGCTTCGCACCTCGCCACCCATCATCGCAGCTTCTCATCTTTCCCGAGGGCACGACCAAGAACACAAACGCCCTGGTCAAGTTCAAGAGCGGTCCCTTCCTACCGGGCATGCCAGTCCAGTCCATCGTGATCAAGTTCCCGTTCAAGCATCTCGACGTAAGCTGGGTGAGCGGGGGTCTGTCGCAGTTGGAGATTGTTTGGAGGTTACTCTGCCAGTTCCACAACAACCTCGAGGTCGAGTACCTCCCGGTTTACACTCCCGACGAGCATGAGAATGGGGGCGATTTCGCGAGCTCTAAGCTCTTTGCCACCAACGTCAGGGAGTACATGGCAAATCACATGAACGTGCCGACCACCGAGCACAGTTACGAAGACGTGAGGTTGGCAGGGCTGGCCCAATCCCTTCACCTGCCAGCAAGCGACGCTCTCATCGAAATTGGGGTCGCCAAGAAGTTCCTTGGAGACGTCACCATGGACACGATTGAGAAGCACCTGAACGTTTTCGCTGCCATGGACACGGGACATACCGGACACGTGAATTTTGAGCAGGTGGGTGGGCAGGAAAGAGGGAGGAGCGAAGGACGGGAGGAGAGAGGCGACGACCGTATACTACCACAGCACAATAACTAACAACCTCGTGCTCATCGCCACCCATCGCTCATCGCACATAGTTCGCGGAGGCCTTTGAAATGAAGAAGGAGGACGGGTCCTACACGGAGGGGGCAAGGAGCATGTTTGATCTCATCGATACATCCGGAGATGGATTTATCGACTTCAAGGACTACTTGTTCGGTTTGGCGCTGGTCAACGAGGGGGAGAAGAACCGCGGGCAGCTCATGAAACTCGCCTTCAAGAGCTTTGACAAGGAAGGAGTGGGCCTCAACCTGGCACAGTTCTCCAACCTCATGTCCTGGCACCCTAAACTCGAGAAGGCCGACAAGGCCGCAATGTTCAACAAAGCCGACGGGAACGGGGACGGTCGCATCACTTACCAAGACTTCGAGAAGCTCTTGAAAAGCAGCGGAGCAGAGGGACTGGTTGACGTCTTCAAGGTTGAGTTCTTGAACAGAAGCGCAATCCTAGCACGCAAGAAGAAGTGGAAGCCTAAGGAGCCGAAAGTAAAGGAGGAGGAGGGGGGAGAGGGGGGGAAGAACGACAACAGAGTGTAAAACCTAACGCCACTCTACGGGTTATCAAGCGCCCTCCGTTACAACAACGTGACAATGGAAAATTAATTTGGAGCTTTCAAACGAACGCACACAACTTCGTGTTCTTTACTCTCCCCCTCCTTACTCCTTGGCGCCCTTTCCCCTCAAGTACATGACTTTCTCTTCGTTCTTGAATTGTTTCGCAACCCCAAGAGGACTCCAACCATTGTTCTTCGCCTTGTCCACCTCCGCCTTGCCTTCCTCCACCAAACACTTCACAATCTCCAATTCGCCCTTCTCAGACGCGACGTAGAGAGGAGTATATCCATCGTCGGTCTCCTTATTCACGTCCGCACCGCTCTCAAGAAGGATCTTCACAATCTCATTCCTCCCCTCAAAGGCAGCCAAACTGAGGACTGTAACCTTTGCTGATGTTTCAGTCGTCGACATCCTGTCCACCTTAATCCCCCGCCTCAGGAGCCTCTTGAAATCGTCGATCTTGCCTAACTGCGCCGCCTTGAATCAACTTTCGATAAGCACCCTTTCGCATTCCTCCTTGTGCTCCTGCAAGGAGCGAAGAGATGAACATTGGGGTTCGTTGTATTGAATAAGCTATCGCTCCTAGTCAATCTTGCCTTCCAGTGAGCCTTCTGACAGTCTCTCGAACAGTATCGTGTGAGCTCGCAAAACGCGCACTTGCTGAAGTTCTTTTCGCCACTGCTGCCAACTTTACCGCAGTTCGAGCAAATCTTCTTCACCCTCTCTACCTCCGCTGCTGCCACGGCTGCCTTTACAGACTTTTCCCTTTTCTCCCCCATAATACCACCTTCAAACGGTGTTGAGTGCTTTCTTGCCCTCCTTTCACTTCACTCCCACCGAGAGTCGACGACCAAAGCTGATAACTTTTTACCTAAAGTCGATGCGGCCCAATAAATTGCTAGAAACGATAGAATCTGCTACAGAATAGTGAGATGAAGGGGAATAGAGACAGGAGCTCGATTTTTGCAAAAATGGACCAAAAAAATCGATTTTGCTCTATTCCCAAATTATAAACTACTATTAGTACCTATATTTAAGTATATTTACCACATATGACAAATTAATCATACTCAAAAGTACTTCAATATATACTATAAAAACCTTGAAATTTAACCAATCAAGAATACATATTAATTACAATATAGTAATATATTAAAATATATAAGTTATACATATATATTTAAAAATAAATATTATATAAAATAATAAATTATCATAAATTTATATTACTAAAAAATACTAATTGTGGCACATAAAATACACAATATTCTGATAAAGTATAATTGATACACAGATAGTGTTTCAAATATACCCAATGTAACACAAATATCCCCATATAAGGACTTTCAAAATCGCTTTTTGACACATTTTCAATCGAAGCCCCTGTTGCGGTGTGATTAAAGACGACCTATTTCCATCACCTCCATACTTGCAACTCTTGTCTGACTAAATTTTATTCCACAGAACGGCCGTATTTCAAATATCCTGCTCCACACCGAACAGGTCGGGGTTTCCAACTATTCTCATTTCTCTCCTCCCACCCCCCCTCCGCCCATCCTATCCAACCACACCTCACATCCATCTCAATCCTACCACTTCGTAAGGGATGAGGACTTTCGTCGTCTTCCTTGCCCTCCTAATTAATGAATCCACGACTCTCACTCCACAAATTCCCCGCTCAGGTAGACGACGAGTCGTTAAGCGCCTTATTGCGACCTCCATCCTCGCTCCTCCAACGATAGCTTCGGCGGTGGATTATTTGGACCAGTCTTCGGGTGAACTTTACACCCCTTCTAGGTCCATGCTGACAGATTCTCGGGGTTCGTCCAAAGCTTTAGGTGAGACGCTTTGGGCACCAGTTTGGTTTTATGCTCGCTAACACCCCCTCTACCCCCCTCCGTCCCCTTGTAGGGTTATCCACAAAGGACAAGACGGCTCCAACTTTAAAGACATCAACGAGGTGAGGGCGGGCTGGAGCAAAGCGCCAGCATACTGCTTATTAAATGCCTTAATCTCGTCTCTTCGCTCCTCGCTTTGTACTGCATAGCGTAACAACCAACAACCTTCCGCTCTTCGCTTCGCTCCTCACCCGCTCATTGCAGTACAAATACTATAGATGACACCCTGCTTGTGTACGGGCCCCGTTTCGTAACTTATCTGACCCGGTTCCTTTTGCAGTATGATCCACCAGCAATTAGATGGTGGGAGGAGGAGGTTGGGGGGTCCTTTGAAGTCACGGAGGCTTCAGGTGAGGCAGAGCGAGGAGCGAAGCGACGAGCTGATAACGTCAGCGTTGGGAACGAAAATTAAATACCATCGTACATTCGTACAAGACACACCACCTCCCCAACCACCGCAATAATTCTCATCCCTTATCCCAACCCTTTTCGCGATTTGCTTCGCTCATCGTAGCTGCTTCTTTTGGGAAGCTATCGAATTCTCTCCTTGTCGGATTGAGCGACTACTTTACGGGTCCCTATGGTTCGTACAGTTCTCTTAAAGTTGCTGTGGCAGGAGTGAATGCAAAGTACCAGGCAACCAGTGGAGGGGGAGGTTCAATAAATGGAGTCAAGCAGGGCGTCTTGAACCTTCTTGCTCTCTTGAAAACCCGTTATACGTCGGCAGACGCAAAGCGCCAGCTAGCAATAATGTTCTCTTTTCTAGAAACGTCCCTCCAGCCCGTTGCTGAGATCACTTCCCTCCTAGGCGAGGCTGACGACGGCTTCGTTAACGACGTTGTTTTGTTAGATAACGAGATCTACGTCCCAATTGATGGAGAATTAGTTATAAGTGACCCCCCCGCCTTGGGCTCGGAATATATTAGGGCCAAGGGCAACTTCATTACAGAGTCAAAGATTGTCATGAAGGACGGAGCAAAGTTCAAGAAACTCCTCTCTGTAAACGTGATAAGCGGCGGTTCCGGCTATACATCTGCGGTTCCGATTGTTGCTGTGTACTGCAAGTCCCCCTCCTCCAACACCAAAACAGTGATTGGGTCGGCAAGAATAAAAACGAAGGTGAGGCAGAGCGAGGAGCGAAGGACGGCTGGAGCAAAGCGATAGCAAAAGCAACATACTGCCTATCCATATTACTATCAACCCGTCCTGCGCTCACTTCGCTCGCGCTCCTCATCGCAGAACCTACCCCAGAACAACAATAACGAGAGGACCTACCCTCTCCCGCTAACGCAAATAACCGGGGACTTCCAGAGGCTGCTTCCCAACGCAGTCCGTCCCTTTTACGACGAAAAGACGCAGCGTTATGTCATCCCTCTTCTAGGCGCATCAGGTATTGAGAGTTCCAAGTCGGCCAGGTGGGGTTGGACAAGGAGCGAAGGACGGGAGGAGCGTAGCGACGACCGTATACTGCTTAGCACTATAACAGGGAGGACCGCAGCGACCACAACATGCCAACTATATCTCTTTAAAAAAGAACCTATAGGTCGTCGCTTCGCTCCTCGCTATCGCTACGCTCCTTCCGTACTACATAGCACTATAACTAACAACCTTTCACTGGTCGCTTCGCTCCTCGCCTCACCCATCCGCTCATCGCAGCAACAAGTTCAGACGTACATTCAAGGCGTACGATACTCTATTTGGTCCCGTCGGGAAGTCCCCATCCACGAGATCTGCCATCAAGCTCGGATCCAATGAGTACGCCCGTCTATCTCTGTCCGGTGCGGCGTCAACGATTGTGTGCAGGACCCTCCTTAATCCGTTGGAACTTGCCAAGACGAAAATTCAGCTCGGCGCCCCCGATATTTTGGAGGAAGTGAGAGTGCAGAGAGAATCTAAGCCCGAACCGTCTTTACCCCCAACCTCATCATCACCCCCAACCCCAACATCCTCCCCCACCGCAACACCACCTACTCGCGCGAACAAATCAACTGCGACCCCTACAATGGAAGCCCCTGCCGCCTTAGCCCAAACGGAAATAACTGTAACAACACCAATACCACCCACCACCATTGAGGTTCTGAACGCAATGGTTTCACTAGAAGGTGAGATTGGGCGAGGAGGAGCGATATATCGTCCACCACTATAACTAACAACCTTCCACCCGCTCCTCGCCCTCGCCCTCTTCGCCCAGGCCCCTCTTCTCTCTTCCAGTCTGCCGACATTACTTTCCTTGCGAGCCTCGTTTTTGGCTCCTTCGGCTTCGGGGCAACTGAACTTTTCCGCCGAATCCTCATCGCAATGAACGAAAACGACCCTGGAATGTCAACGAATTACGGAGTCCTTCTCACTGCCGCTGCGGCTGCTACTGTGGTCACTTCCCTCCTCGCCGCTCCTTTTGAGCTCCTTCGGGTCCGGTCCATGTCTCTATCCTCTAAAGTGTGGGTTGGAGGCGTCCTTACCTCAGTGATGGAAGGTGAGAAAGCGACAGCAACGCATCGTTTATCTATATAACTAACCACCTTACTCGGCTCGTCGCTTCGCTCCTTGCGCCCTCAGAGAACACGAGGAAAAGGCTGCTAATGCGGGACGAAAAAGGCGACCTCATGATGGACTACACACACCCAACCTCTCCATTCGTTCAGAGTTTCAAAAGTCTCCTTCCCTTGTGGGGATCCTTCTACCCAATCGTCTGCAGAGAGCTACCGTTTGCGGTCACCAAGTTCGGGGCATTTGAGCTTGCCGTTGCACTATTCGACCATGTTATTGGCGATGCGATCGGCGTTAAGGTCGGAGTGGGCAACGACGGTCTCTTCCTTTCTGCAATTGCCGGCGCTCTCAGTGGCGTCGCTGCCGCCTTTATCTCACACCCAGCCGACCTCATTCTAACGTTGCAGTCAGCCCCGACGGAGGACGGCAACAAGCCGTCATCGTTAGACATAGTCAAGGAGAGAACGAGCCAACAGGGGGGGATCAAGAACCTCTTCGTGGGGCTAAACCAGAGGGCTACATTCTTCTTCTTTGTTATCGGTCTCCAATTCCTCCTTTATGACTACACCAAATCTGTGCTTGGAGTCGGCAGTGACGACCTCAATCTCGTCTTGGATGTTTTCTACGCCATAAGAGTCGGGCTGGTCGAGCAGCTACAGGCTGCGGGCCAACTATAAAGTAAAAAGATGTTGTATATTCGCGTAAAACCACGTTGCTGTGTTGTTTTTCTTCGCCCAACTTTTACCTTTTACTTTTTCTTACCAAGCTTTTACCTCTGTTCCCTCTCTTTCTCCCAAGCATATTTCGAGCCCCTAAAGTAAAAAAACTGTTACTTTCTGTAAAACCATCTTGTTGTGTGTTTTCCTCGCCCCCCACCCCTTTACTTTAACCCTTACAACTCCAACTCCTCCACTCCGCCCCCTTCCTATCCTACCCTAACGCCTTACCACTTAGATGTTGGCAGCCTGGAATTTATTGTACTGCTCCAAGTTCCTCATTAGGATGTCCTGCAGAGGACCCATGACCCTCTTGAAGGTCTTCCTGTCCAAGGTGAGGCACTTTAAGTCTCCAACGACAGTGACAGTCGCCTGCCTTGGCTTACTGGTCATCAAGGCAATTTCTCCGAAGTAAGCACCGTTCTCGAGCCTGGCAACCTCTCCTTCAGCCCCACTAGCGTTCTTCTGACTGCAGACAGCGGTACCCTCCTTAATAATGTAGAAGGTGTCTCCGCTGTCGCCCTGCTTACAAATAACACTTCCGTCCTTGAAGCTGTCCTCCTGGAGGGCGTCGGCAATGGTGAGGATCTCGTACTCGGTGAGCTGGGAAAGGATGGGCACCTGCTGGAGGAAGCCCTTGTAGATGTTGCGCTTGGAAATTGTGGTCTTCATCAAAATGACCTTGAAGCTGACGCGGTCAAGCGCCCAAAGGGAGCATTCGCTTGTCGCCTCACACGTGGCGGCCCTGGGAGCGTTGTACATGATAGCAAGCTCTCCGAAACTCTGTCCGACCTCATAGTCCATCTGAAATACCACCTCCTCTTCCTTTTTGACATTGCAGTGCACGGTTCCCTCGTCCAGTACGTAAAAATTGTCTCCGTCGTCACCCTGCTTGATAATCACGTCGCCCTCTTTGTACTTAATTAAAGTGAAAGCGTCCTTCACGGTGTTCATCTGCTCGGGATCAAGGTGCTGAAAGAGCACATTCTTCTTGAGGATGTTGAGGATCCTCTCAGTCTCTTCGGGGGTCTTGGGAACGACCTTGACCTGGGCGTTCATACTCTCCGAGGGGGACTCGGCACAGACAGAAACGCGACGCTGGCCCCTGTTCACAATCTTGGGGGGCTCGTCGTCCATCTCTCCGACGTAGTCATCGTCATCATCCTCATCGGACTCGAGCTCTGACTCCTCAGCCTCAGCAGTGCTGGCAGCAGCGGGCTCAGCAGTTCCAACAGGACCTGCCTGGTCGGGGTACTTCTTCTTGAGGTACTCGACAATGAACCCAATCGGGTTGTCAGGCTTCTCGATGAGGAGAGATTCCACAATCTGCGAAAAGGGATCGAGGTGAAAGGTGTTGGAAGATTGTAAGGTTGGTGTGAGGGATTCAGTAACGGTTGGGGGTTAGATCATTATCTATCCCAGAATGTCGACAATTCGAGTTTCAAACCAACTTCCCGCACCCCGTCGTACCTGAATGAAGAGAGTGTTGATGTTCTTACTGTTGAGGTAGTCCTGCAATTCAGCTTGGACGTCCGCGGTGCCTGGGTCAGCCATGTCCTTGTTTGTTCTGTATAAGGAGTATAGGAAATTAATCGGTTAGTAAGAGGTAGATAGCTTAATGAATGATCGTTAACATAGTATAATCAAAATTTCAATTAAAGACTAATGACAAGCAATGAAACCCCCCCAAGAGGTAAAAGATCTACGAGACCATCGGCCAAGTAATGTCAAAATTCCTCCCTTCTTAAGGCCTAGCATTGAGAAATTAAGCATTAAGGCGATTAAGTCGGTTGAATGAACTTCAAGTAATGAAATAATACGCAAAAAACCCATCAACAATCCACTTACAATCACAAATATTTTGGGGGAAGTTGGAGACCCCAACAGGCAAACTCCTCGGGCTGTTCATTTGCAGATAAAGCTTGACCTGCCAAATTAGGGAGACTTTAGTTTGCTTCTAGAGAACCTAATATGGGTTACAATCTTCGCTCGCTGCTCAATGAGTGCAAGAAGAGTACCGGTAACAACAACTGTGAGCTTGTTTGGAAGGCATTGATGACGGTAATGGCCGAAACTTTGAGGACAGGCAAGGGTGTGAGTGTGAGGAATTTGCTCTCCATTACGAGCATAAGGACTAGCATACGCGACCCGAAACCGGGCCTGAAGGTAAGAGCATGCGCAGCTGGGCTGTTGCTCCATGGAAGCAGGGAAGGGGAGTTGCGAGTGAGGGGGAGGGTGAAAAGACCTTGTTTTATTTGTTTCAATCGTTCGTAAGGAAGAAACCCTCCCTCTCGCCTAACTCTCTTACCCCCCCCCCCCCCCCCCCCCCCCCCCCCCCC
>JGI24540J26637_10000261_pt1 | contig 21494 bp, 15 predicted proteins | sample NorSeaMetagenome_FD_26637 | JGI IMG/M metagenome (IMG submission 26637)
TAGTTGAAGAGACTCCTGTAGTTGAAGAGACTCCAGTAGTTGAAGAGACTCCAGTGGCTAATGATACCGATGAAAAAAAAGAAGATAATAAAGATTAATAATAAAATATTAATATGAAAAATATTTAAAAGGATAAAGCATTTGTGTTTTGTCCTTTTTTTTAATTTTAAATTAATTTGATATGAGTTATAAGCAAAAAAATAAAGCTGTTCTTTTGTTAGAAGATGGAACAGTATTTCATGGCTATTCTGCAGGAAAGATTGGTCATGCTACAGGAGAGTTGTGTTTTAATACTGGAATGACTGGATATCAAGAGGTTTTTACAGATCCTTCATATTACGGTCAGCTTATGATAACAACTAATGCTCATATAGGTAATTATGGTGTTAAAGAAGATGAAGTTGAATCTAATCAAATTAATATTTCTGGACTTATTTGTAAAAACCTTAATACTAATTTTTCTAGAACATCTGGAGACGGTAATTTAAATAAATACTTTAGTATGAATAATAAAGTAATAATTACTGATGTAGACACTCGAGCTGTTGTTCGTCATATTAGAGATAAAGGTGCTATGAATGCAATTATTTCTAATAGTACGATAGATTTAATTGAGCTTCAAAATATTCTTAATAGTGTTCCTTCTATGCAGGGTTTAGAGTTATCATCTAAAGTTTCTACTAAGAAACCATATTTTTTTGGTGATGAACAGTCTAAAATTAAAATTGCTGTCTTAGATCTAGGAATTAAAACTAATATTTTAAGATGTTTATCGGAAAGAGGATGTTTCTTAAAAGTCTTTCCAATAGAATCTTCATATGAAGAATTAAATTCTTGGAAACCAGATGGTTTCTTTTTATCTAATGGGCCGGGAGATCCTTCAGTAATGAAAAATGTTATTAAAACAACTAAAGATATTACTGACAATGGTAAGCCTGTCTTTGGAATTTGTTTAGGACATCAAATTTTAGCATTATCTGAAGGGATTAGTACATATAAGATGCATAATGGTCATAGAGGAATTAATCATCCTGTTAGAAATATTTTGACTGGAAAGTCTGAGGTTACCTCACAGAATCATGGTTTTGGAATAAGCATAGATGATGTAAATAACAATAATAATATTAACGTTACTCATGTAAACCTTAATGATGACACAATTGAGGGAATTAGTTTTAATCATAAAAATTGTTTTTCTGTGCAATATCATCCTGAATCCTCACCAGGACCTCATGATTCAAGATATCTTTTTGATCAATTTATAGAAAGAATAAATCAATTTAAAAATAATGAGTAATATTCTTAAAATACATGCTAGACAGATAATAGACTCAAGAGGAAACCCTACAGTTGAGGCTGATGTTATAACTAAAAATGGATTTTTAGGAAGGGCTGCTGTTCCATCAGGAGCTTCTACTGGAAAACATGAAGCAGTTGAGTTAAGAGATAATGATAAATCTGTATATCAAGGTAAGGGAGTTTTAAATGCTGTTAATAATATTAATAATGAAATAAATAATGAATTAAATGGATTGTTAATTAATGATCAATCAAATATTGACAATACTTTAATCTCTCTTGATGGAACAGATAATAAATCTAGATTAGGTGCTAATGCTATTCTAGCTGTTTCATTAGCTTGTGCCAAGGCAGCTGCTTTAGAAAATAATCAAGAATTATTTGAATACTTAGGAAACGATTTGTCATTTGAAATGCCTATGCCAATGATGAATATTCTAAATGGAGGCTCTCATGCAGATAATAAAATAGATTTTCAAGAGTTTATGGTAATGCCAATTGGTGCTCAATCTTTTTCACAAGCTTTACAAATGGGAACAGAGGTTTTTCATTCTTTAAAAAATGAATTAACTGATAAAGGTTATTCTACTAATGTTGGAGACGAAGGTGGATTTGCTCCAAATCTATCTTCCAATGAAAAAGCTATAGAAATAGTTTTAAAATCTATTGAATCTGCAGGATATAGGCCTGGTGAAGATATATATATAGCATTAGATGCTGCTGCATCTGAATTTTATAATACAGATGAAAAATTATATCATTTTCATCAATCTAATGGTGATAAATTAACTTCTAATGAGATGGTNGATTATTGGAATGATTGGGTTAATAAATACCCAATTATTTCTATAGAAGACGGTTTAGATGAAGATGATTGGAGTGCATGGAAATTGATGACTGATAAACTTAATGATAAAATTCAAATTGTTGGAGACGATTTATTTGTTACAAATATTAATAGATTATCTAAAGGAATCAATAATAGAATTGCAAATTCAATATTAATAAAAGTTAATCAAATTGGAACTTTAACAGAAACAATTAGTGCTGTTAATATGGCGAAAAAAAATTCTTATACTTCTGTCATGAGTCACAGGTCTGGTGAGACTGAAGATACTACTATTGCAGATTTAGCTGTTGCGCTTAATACAGGTCAAATTAAGACAGGCTCAGCTTCAAGATCAGATAGGGTAGCGAAATATAATCAGTTATTACGTATTGAAGAGAAATTAGGTGATCGTGCTCTTTTCACTGGAAAAGGATTTAAGTTTGTTAGGTAATAAATGTATAAGATGGTATATTTACAATAATTAAAAAAAAGTACTACAATGAGTAAGACTGCACAGTTACATTTTAATGGGGAGAAGTATGAAATTCCTATTGTTGAAGGGACAGAAAATGAAAAAGCTTTAGATATTAGTAAATTAAGATCAGAATCAGGTCTTATTACAATTGACAGAGGTTTTAAAAATACTGGTTCCACAAAAAGTGCGATTACATTTTTAAATGGTGAGGAAGGTATTTTAAGATACAGAGGTTATTCTATTGAAGAACTTGCTGAAAAATCTAATTTTTTAGAGGTTTCGTATTTACTTATATATGGAGAACTTCCAACACAAGTTCAATTAAATACTTTTGTTAATGAGATAACTTCTCATACTTTAGTTCACGAGGATGTTAAAGCTATTTTAGATGGTTTTCCATCAAGATCTCACCCAATGGGCGTATTATCTTCTCTTGTTTCTTCATTAACTGCTTTCTATCCAAAATCTTTAGATCCTAATCGTTCTTCAGATGAGATTGATGGAACTATTATTAGATTAATTGCTAAATTACCTACTCTCGCAGCTTGGAGTTTTAAAAATAGAATGAGGCAACCAATCATGTATCCTAAGAATAAGCTTAATTATACAAGTAATTTTTTACATATGATGTTTGGTTTGCCTACTAGTGAAGTTGAAATTAACCCAATTGTTGCTAGTGCTTTAGATAAGCTTCTTATTCTTCATGCTGATCATGAACAGAACTGTTCTGCTGCTACTGTTAGAATTGTAGGATCATCACACGCTAGCTTATATGCTTCAATTTCTGCTGGTATAGCTGCGCTTTGGGGACCTTTACACGGGGGCGCTAATCAAGCAGTTATTGAAATGCTTGAAGAGATGAAGGAAAATGGGGGAGACGTTGATAAATATATATCTAAAGCTAAAGATAAAAATGATCCATTTAGGTTAATGGGTTTTGGACATCGAGTATATAAGAATTTTGACCCAAGAGCAACAATAATTAAAAAAGCAGCTGATGATGTTTTATCTCAACTTGGTATTAAAGATCCTGTTTTAGATCTTGCTAAAAAACTAGAAGAGGTTGTTTTAGAAGATGAATATTTTAAATCTAGAGGGCTTTATCCTAATGTAGATTTTTATTCAGGTATAATTTATCGTGCATTAGGTATTCCTACTGATATGTTTACTGTTATGTTTGCTATTGGAAGGCTTCCTGGTTGGATAGCTCAGTGGAAAGAAATGCGAGAAACTACTGAACCTATTGGAAGACCTCGACAGGTATACACTGGTGAAAATTTACGTTCTTATTCCAATATTAATAAAAGATAATTTTTATTAAAATATATGTTTTGAAAGGCAACTTTAATAGTTGCCTTTTTTATAATTTTACGGCATGGGTTATTCATCATTAGAAGAATGTGTAAAAGATTTAGAGGCAAATGGTCATTTAATTAGGATTAAAGAAGAGGTTGATCCTAATCTTGAAATTGCATCAATACATTTAGAAGAATTTAAAAAATCAGGTAAAGCTTTACTTTTTGAAAATATAAAAGGTAGTAAATATCCTGCTGTATCTAATCTCTTTGGAAGTATAGAAAGAAGTAATTTTATTTTTAGAGATTCAATTCATAAAGTAAAAAAAATAATTAATCTTCAAATTAATCCAATTGAAGGTTTTAAGAACCCTTTAGCTTCTTTACAATCTGCATTCTATGCATTTAATGCATTGCCTAAAAAAGTTTCTTTACCAAAATCATTTGAAGAAATTTTGATTTCTGACTTACCTCAAATTAAATGTTGGCCTAAAGATGGTGGTGCATTTATTACTTTGCCTCAAGTTTTTTCTGAAGATATTGATAATCCCGGTATAATGAATTCTAATTTAGGAATGTATAGAATTCAGATAAGTGGAAATGATTTCATTAAAGATGAAGAAATTGGTATGCATTATCAAATACATAGAGGTATAGGTATCCATCAAAAAAAAGCAATTGATAAAGGAGTGCCTTTAAAGGTCTCAATTTTTGTAGGTGGACCACCTTCTCATACCTTTTCATCTGTTATGCCATTGCCTGATAATATGTCTGAATTAACTTTTGCCGGTATTTTAGGAGCTAAAAGATTTAGGTACTCAGTTATTGATGGTTATACGATTTCTGCTGATGCCGATTTTGTTATTTGTGGTGAAATTGCTAACGATCTTAAGCCAGAAGGTCCTTTTGGTGATCATTTAGGTTATTATAGTTTACAGCATGATTTTCCATACGTTAAAGTTAAAAAAGTACTTGCAAAAAAGAATGCTATTTGGCCATTTACTGTTGTGGGTAGACCACCACAAGAAGACTCCCAATTTGGAAAATTGATTCATACTATGACTGGAAGTGCAATTGAGAATGAAATACCTGGTTTAAAATCAGTAAATGCTGTTGATGAATCAGGAGTCCATCCATTATTATTAGCTATAGGAAGTGAACGGTATACACCTTTTAATCCAACTAGGGTACCTCAGGAGCTTTTAACTATAGCAAACCATATACTTGGAACAGGTCAATTATCTTTAGCTAAATATCTATTAATTATAGATAATGAAAATGCTCCAGATATCAATGATAAGAAAGCTTTTTTTAAACATCTTTTAGAGAGAGTAGATTGGTCAAGAGATTTACATTTTCAAACAAAGACAACAATTGACACACTTGATTACACTAGTAAAGAACTTAATGAAGGTTCAAAGTTAATTATTGCTGCTGCTGGTAAATTAAAAAGGCATTTGACATTAAATAACCCTACACTTGATTTACCAATTGGTTTTGAAAATAATTGTATAGTTATTGATGGGATTTTATCAATTGATGGTGGTGGAGAGATTAATACTTTAATTAAATATTTGGAGACAAAAAAGCTAGAAGGTATTGCAATGATTACATTAGTTGATGATGCTAAATTTGTTGCAGAAAGTTTTAGTAACTGGCTTTGGGTGTGTTTTACTCGTTCTAATCCCTCTCATGATGTATATGGTCTTAATATGAAAAATTCAAATAAACATTTTTCATGTTCTTTACCAATTATTGATGCTAGAATCAAACCATATCATGCTCCCATTCTTACTAGATAATTAGATTATCTTTTTTTCCATTTTTTTTTCATCTTTTTAAAAACCTCATATTTTGGTCCTTTATCAAAGTTATTTGGTAATGGTGTTTTGGGAATTGATTTTTCAATCAATTTTTCAATATCCATAAAATTACGAACCTGTTTACTATTAATAAATGTTATGGCTTCTCCAGTATTATCTGCTCTAGCAGTTCTTCCAATCCTATGAACATAATCTTCTGCATCGTGAGGCACTTCATAATTAATTACTAATTCTATTCCTTTAATATCTATTCCTCTTGATAAAATATCTGTAGCAACAAGAATTTTTATTTTTTTATTCTTAAAATCTCTTATTGTTTCTTCTCTTTGATCTTGATTTAACTCAGAATGCATATCGCTAGAAGCAAATCCTGATCTGTTTAAAGTTTTTTTAATTTCTTTTACACTTTTAATACTAGATGCAAAAATTAGGACATGACTTAAAGGTTTCTCTTTTTCTTTACTTTTAAGAATTTCTCTAATTAATCTTACTTTTTGTTCATCATGAACCAGATATGAAGACTGTGTAATTCCAGCAGCTGGTTTAGATATAGCTAAACTTATACTTTGAGGATTAATTAATATATTCTCAGCTAGCTTTCTAATTTTAGGAGGCATTGTTGCTGAGAAAAGTAGTGTTTGTCTTTTTTTCGGAAGCTTACTAGCTATTTTAATAATATCGTCATAAAATCCCATATCAAGCATTCTATCTGCTTCATCTAAAATTAGATAATCTACTGAGTCAGTATCAAAATAATTAAATTTAAGATGTGCCATTAATCTTCCAGGAGTACATATTATTATATCTGTTCCTTTGACTAATGCTTGTTTTTGATTTTCAAACTCAGGACCAGTACCTCCTCCATATATTGGATAAGAGGATGAATCTGTATAGTATGAAAAACCTTCAATTTGCATATCAATTTGTTTAGCTAGTTCTCTAGTAGGAGCAATTATTAATGCTTTGACTTTATTGCTTTGCTTCCTATTTGAAAGCATGCTGAGTATTGGTAAAACAAAGGCAGCTGTTTTTCCAGTACCTGTTTGAGCACAAGCAATTAAGTCTTTTCCTTCTAAAATTAATGGAATTGCTTGTTCTTGTATAGGAGTTGCTTTTTCAAACCCCATCATGTCTAAGCCGTCTTCTAATTGATCACTTAAACCTAGTTTGTTAAATTTCATTATACAAAGATACTAAAAGCAATCTAGCTTTATTTTAATTTAATAATTACTAAAAATGAAATGAAATATTAATGAAAAATTATGTATGAAATAGATTAGAGTATTATTTCTATTGTTTTATTTATCGCTATTAATAATTTGATTTATTTTTTTTAAAACATTGAAAAATATATCCATTTCTGACTTTTCAAAATGTGAAAAAACTTTATTATTAAATTCCAATACAATTTCTTTCGCTACTTCTCTTCCTGCTAATCCTGCTTTTGTAAGGTGAATAATTGATTTTCTTTTATCATCATGATCAGGTTTTCTAAAAATATATCCATGTTTTTCTAGCTTGTTCAGTGATCTTGAAAGTGAAGTTGATTCCATACCCATATTTGGGCCTAATTGAGTTGAGGGCGTTCCTTCTAGCATGTCAATATTAAGAACAATCATCGCTAATGATGTACTTGCTTTGTAGTCTATNGCTGATCTGTTATACATCTTAGTTATATTAAACCATGTCTTTCTTATGTTGTAATCAATAGTATCTTCTTGTTCCATAATTATATATTTACAACAAATATATTAAAATAAGCTATGCGCGCATAGTTGTATTATGTTGTAACATAAAAATATTTTTATAGTATCTTTATCAAAAAAACTAAAATGAAATATTTAACTCCATTAGAAATGTTATATAAATGGGAGGTTGAAAAACCTAATTCAATATATCTTTCTCAACCGATAAATGGTATTTGGCATGAATGGACATTCTATGAAGTTGGTCAACAAGTAAGGAAAATGGCAAGTTACATTAAGTCATTAAGCTTAGATGAAAATGCTAAAATTGGAATTCTTTCTAAAAATTGTGCACATTGGATAATGTCAGATTTAGCTATTATGCTTTCGGGACATATTTCTGTTCCTTTATACCCAAATCTTAATAAAGAATCTTTAAATAAAATTTTATTACATAGTGATGCTCAACTTCTTTTTGTTGGAAAACTTGATGATTTTGAATTAATGCAAGATGGTATACCTTCAGGGTTAAAGTGTATTACATATCCTTTTTACTCTCAAAATTATCCAATTTGGGATGATTGTATTAAAGACGTTCCGCTAATAGAAGATAATGTTGAACGCTCATTAGACGATTTAGCATCAATTATTTATACTTCTGGAACTACTGGGGATGCTAAGGGAGTAATGCATAGTTTCTTTAATTTTAGTTATGCAACTTTACATGCTAGTAAAAGTTTAGAGATTTATAGTAATGAGGTGTTCTTCTCATATCTTCCTTTAAGTCATATAGCTGAAAGATTATTAGTTCAAATGTGTAGTCTTTATACAGGAGGTAAGGTGTGCTTCGCTGAAAATTTAGAAACTTTTAGTGAAAACCTATCACATGTTAGTCCAACTGTATTTCTTGGTGTTCCTAGAATATGGACAAAATTCCAACAGGGTATTTTGTTGAAGTTACCTCAAAAGAAGCTAGATTTTTTTTTAAAGGTTCCAATAGTTTCTTTTCTTATTAAAAGAAAAATTAAAAAAGGCCTTGGTTTATTAAAAGCTACTAATGTATTTACAGGAGCTGCTCCAACTTCAGTAGCAACATTTAAATGGTTTGCAAAACTTGGAATACATCTTCAAGAAGCCTATGCAATGACTGAAAACACATGCTACTCACATGTTACATTAAAGAATAATATTAATATTGGTTTTGTTGGTCAAGCTTTACCTCATTGTCAAGTTAAATTTAGTGAGATTAATGAAATATTAATTAAGCATGATGCTTTAATGCTTGGGTATTATAAAGATCAAAAACAAACAGATGAAATTATAAAGGATGGTTGGCTATATACAGGTGATGAAGGATCTGTAAATACTGATGGTTTCTTGAAAATTACAGGAAGAGTAAAAGATATTTTTAAAACTTCAAAAGGAAAATACATTGCTCCTTCTCCAATTGAAATGAAGTTTTCAGAAGATGTAAATATAGAGCAAGTTTGTATTGTTGGTAACGGATTACCTCAACCAATTGCACTTGTTGTTTTATCTAAGTTAGCTAAATCATCAATTAATATAGAAAGCAATTTACAAAAAACACTATATAATGTAAATAGTACTTTAGATAAGCATGAGATAATACATAATTTAATTGTTGTTAATGATATATGGACAGTTGACAATAAATTACTAACCCCTTCAATGAAAATTAAAAGAAAATCATTAGAGAAGCTGTATAAGGACAATTATTCTCTTTGGTATGATGGTGAGAAGATTTTAGTATTGTAATTATGTTTTTAGCTTTTTTTTCTTTGCTGCTGGAAATAAAATATTATTTAATATTAAACGATATCCAGGTGAGTTTTGATGTAATGAGAGGTCTGTTTTAGGATCTCCAACTCGATGCTGGTAATCTTCTGGATCATGTCCTCCATAAAAAGTCCAAGTACCATTGCCTAATTTACCATGAATGTATCTAGCTTCATTTGTTGCTTTTGTTTCACCCATAATAATCACATTAGACTTGATATATTGGTTTTTAAAAGAAGTTGTTTGACCCATAAAACCTTTTATTACTTTCATATGATTTTGGCATAGCATTGTAGGAATAGGGTCCCATTTTGCAGAAAAATCAAATAAAGTAAAAAAATCTATATTTGGTTTTATGCGTCTAGTCTGTGTTGCATCAATTGATGAAAATTCATATTTATTTGGATCTTTTATTAAAGTAAAATTTTTAAATGCTAAGGTTTTACTATAATCCAAATTTTCATTTATATTTTTATCAATAGCATCTCCATCAAACATATGCTGACAAATATCTATTCCCTCAGATGCTAAAGCAATATCATATGAGTCAGTTGCTGAGCACATAGCAAAAAGAAATCCGCCAGCCTTAACAAAGGCTTTTATTTTTTTTGCAACTGCTAATTTTTCTTGAGAAACTTTTTTAAAGCCTAGGTTTTTAGCATTTTCCTCATACAATTTTTTTTGATCTTTATACCATGAGGCATTTTTAAATGATGCATAGAACTTCCCATATTGTCCTGTGAAATCTTCATGATGTAGATGAAGCCAATCATATAAAGGTAATAAGTTATTTAATACCTCTTCATCATATATAATATCATATGGAATTTCTGCATATGTAAGTGCAAGAGTTACAGCGTCATCCCAGGGCTGTTTGTTTTTTGGAGAGTATATTGCAACCCTTGGAACTTTTTCAAGGCGTATTGATTCTTGATTAACTTCATTACTACTTATAGCACTTAATATGTTAGTCGCTTGAAGATCAGCAATTAATTTATATGATACATTTCTAATATTACATTCATTTTCTATAATACTATTTGTTTTTATTAAGAAACTTCCACCTTTATAATTTAACAGCCAATTTACATTTATCTCTTTTTCTATTGCAAGAAATGTAATGCCATAAGCTTTTAAATGATTTGTTTGTGTATCATCCATTGGTATAAGGATATAAGATGCATATGATACATTTATAGATAGTAAAAGAATAAAAGTTAAAAGGTTTTTTCTAATTAATTTAGAATGGTGCATGTTCATCATTTTCATGATTCATACTAGATGATGCTGTTGATATCATTGATTCGTTATTAATATCACTAGATGAATCATCAAAATAATCTATATCTGAGAACTTAGCAAATTCAGGTGTGAATTTTAAACGAACGTTTTCTAAAGCACCATTTCTATGCTTAGCAATAATTATTTCTGCTTGACTTCTGGAATCATCTCCATTGTCCCATTCATAAATTTTATAATATTCAGGTCTATAAATAAAAGTTACAATATCTGCATCTTGTTCGATTGCACCAGATTCTCTTAAATCAGATAACATTGGACGTTTACTGCCAACACCTGTTCTGCTTTCAACGCCTCTATTTACTTGTGATAATGCTATTACAGGGATTTTTAATTCTTTAGCAATTCCCTTTAAAGATCTAGAAATAGTAGATATCTCTTGTTCTCTATTTCCAGATTTACCTCCTGCACTCATTAATTGTAAATAATCAATTACTATAATTCCGACATTATGATTTTTAACAAGTCTTCTTGCTTTTGCTCTTAATTCAAATATTGTTAAAGCGGGAGTGTCATCAATATAAATTTGAGCTTCAGAAAGTTGTTTGATTTTTTCATGTAATTGTACCATTTCAAAGTCTTGTAAATCTCCTTTTCTTAATTTAGAAGCTGAAAGTTCTGCTTCACTTGCAATTAATCTTGAAACTAATTGTTCAGATGACATCTCAAGAGAGAAAAAACCAATTGCAGTTTCATGTGTAATTGCTATGTTGCGAGCCATAGTTAATGCAAAAGCAGTTTTACCCATACCTGGTCTTGCAGCTACAATAATTAAATCAGATTTTTGCCATCCTGAAGTTACTCTATCTAATTTGCTAAATCCTGAAGGAACTCCACTAAGCCCGTCTTCTTTTTGTCGCAATATTTCAATATTGTCTAGCGCTCCCTTAATAAGAGTACTCATTTTATCATAACTTTTTCTTAAGGTACCTTCAGTAACAGTAAANAGTTTTTCTTCAGCAGTATTTAGTAAATCAAAAATATCAATAGTATCATTAAAAGCATCTCCGATTATATTATTTGAAATACTAATAAGTGATCTTTTAATAAATTTCTCAGCTATTATTCTAGCATGAAACTCTGTATTTGATGAAGATGAAATATTATTTGTTAGTTGACTTATATATAGCATACCCCCAACAGACTCTAGAGCATCCATTCTTTTTAATTCTTCAGAAACCGTTAATATATCAACAGGTTTACTATTATTAAAGAGGTTTACAATTGCTTCAAATATTTTTTGATGATCAGGTTTATAGAAATATTCAGGCTGAAGGCTATCAATAGTGTCAGATAGTGACTCATTATCAATCATTAAGGCTCCTAAAACAACTTCCTCTAGCTCAATCGCTTGTGGTTGTAATTTACCATCAATCTTCTGAATAGAAGTTGCTTTAATTGTTCGTTTACCTATTTTATTAGCCATTTAATTATTTTTTTACTACTCCCATATTACAAAACTTATCCATTCTTTGTTTTGTTAAGTTTTTTATTGAAACTTTTTTTAAGATATTAATTGAATTTATTATTTCTTTTTTTACAATTTTATATGTGTTTCCAGGATCATTGTGAGCTCCAGATAGTGGCTCTTTAATAATTTTATCTACTAATCCATTTTTTTTCATGTCTTTGGCAGTTAGTTTTAAAGCATCTGCGGCTGTTTCTTTATAATCCCAGCTTCTCCATAAAATAGTAGAGCAGTTTTCAGGTGATATTACTGAATACCAAGAGTTATTTAACATCATGACATGATCACCAATACCAATTCCAAGTGCCCCTCCAGAGGCACCTTCACCAATAATAACACATATAATAGGAGTTTTTAATCTAGTCATCTCAAGAATATTACGTGCAATAGCCTCACCTTGACCTCTTTGTTCTGCTTCTAAACCAGGAAAAGCTCCTGGAGTATCTATTAATGTTACAACTGGCTTATTAAACTTCTCTGCCAAACGCATAAGTCTTAGTGCTTTTCTATATCCCTCAGGATTTGCCATTCCAAAGTTTCTGAATTGTCTTTCTTTAGTGTTTCTGCCTTTTTGTTGCCCAATAAACATGACTGTTTGGCCATCAATTGTTCCCCAACCGCCTATCATTGCTTTATCATCTTTAATATTACGATCTCCATGTAACTCAATAAAGTCACCATTAGTTAATGCATTTANATAATCTAATGTATATGGNCGATTTGGATGTCTAGATAATTGTACTTTCTGCCATGCTGAAAGATTATTGTATATATCTTGTTTCGTTTTATGAATTTGATTTTCGATATCTACAATCGTTTTACTAGNATCAACATCTTTTATGTCAGCTAATTCTTTGGCTTGAATTAATTTATTATTTAATTCCTCTATTGGTTTTTCAAATTCAAGATAATGCATGATAATGTTTAAGTAAAAGGGTATCAAATATAAATAAAATGATTTGTCAATACATATAAATAAACAGTTGATTATTTTTGTTGTTGAAAACTATTTTATGATCTTATATCCAAATGCAAAAATTAATATTGGTTTAAATATTAAATCTAGAAGATCTGATGGATATCACAATATCTCATCAGTTTTTTATCCTGTTATCGATTGTTTTGATATTATAGAAATTATAGAATCAGAAGATTTTCTATTTACATCTTCTGGAATTCAGATTCCCAATGGTGTTAATCTATGTGAAAAAGCATATTTATTGATTAAAGAAAAATATAAAATACCACCTGTTCATATTCATTTACATAAAATAATCCCAATAGGTTCTGGATTAGGAGGAGGATCATCAGATGCTTCATTTACCTTAAAAGGTTTAAATATTTTATTTAATCTTAACATTGGTGATACTGAATTAGAAAATTTAGCTCTGTATTTAGGAGCTGATTGTCCTTTTTTTATTTGTAATACTCCGAAACATATTACAGGAATAGGAGAAGTAATGAGGGATATCAATTTAGATCTTTCTTCTTATAATATAAGATTAGTCTATAATGATATTCATATTAGCACCCAAGACGCCTATTCTCAATTAGAACTTTGTAAATCTAATTCCTTTTTAGAAGAGTTTATTAATCAGCCAATTGATTTATGGAAAGATAATATTACAAATGATTTTGAAAAAAGTATCTTTAAAACTTATCCTACCTTAGAAAAAACTAAAGAAGAATTTTATGATGATGGCGCTATATATTCAAGTATGACTGGAACTGGTTCTGCTATTTANGGAGTCTTTAATAAAGAATAAATACTTTATTACTAACCATTCATAGTCACTAAAAATTCATTATTATCTTTTGTCTTTTGAAGACGATCTTTCATGAATTCAATAGCTTCTACAGGATTCATATCTGCTAAATAATTTCTAAGAACCCAAATTCTCTGAATATGATCTTTATCTAAAAGAAGGTCTTCTCTTCTAGTACTTGAGGCAACTAGGTCAACTGCTGGATAAATTCTTCTGTTTGCAATTTTTCTATCTAATTGCAGCTCCATGTTTCCAGTTCCTTTAAACTCTTCAAAAATCACCTCATCCATCTTACTTCCAGTCTCTGTTAATGCTGTTGCAAGAATTGTTAACGAACCTCCATTTTCAATTTTTCTTGCAGCTCCAAAGAATCTTTTTGGCTTGTGTAATGCATTAGCATCAACACCACCACTTAATATTTTTCCAGATGCAGGTTGAACAGTATTATATGCCCGAGCTAGTCTTGTTATTGAATCTAACAGAATAACTACATCATGTCCACACTCTACCATTCTCTTTGCTTTCTCAAGGACAATATCAGCAACTTTTACATGTCTACTAGCAGGCTCGTCAAATGTCGAAGCAATAACTTCAGCATTTACACTTCTTTCCATATCAGTTACCTCCTCAGGTCTTTCATCAATTAAAAGTATTATCATGTATACTTCAGGATGGTTATCTGCAATTGCATTTGCAATTTCCTTAAGTAAAACTGTTTTTCCAGTTTTTGGTTGTGCTACAATTAGACCTCTTTGTCCTTTTCCTAAAGGTGTAAATATATCAAGCATTCTAGTTGAAATATTATTATGTCCATTTTTTAGAAGATTGAACTTTTCATTTGGAAATAAAGGTGTTAAATGCTCAAAAGGAACTCTGTCTCTAACTATTCCAGGATCTTTTCCATTAATATTTTTTACATTAATTAATGGAAAATATTTTTCTCCGGTTTTTGGAGGTCTTACAGTTCCTTTAATAGTATCACCTGTTTTCAATCCGAATAGTTTGATTTGTGAATGAGATACATATACATCATCAGGAGAAGATAAATAGTGATAATCTGATGAACGCATAAAACCATAACCATCAGGCATAATCTCAATTACACCTTCTGTATCAATAATACCACTAAAATCATAATCATAATCTGATTTTGGTTTAGTATTAGGGTTTGGTTTAGCATTAGGGTTTGGTTTAGCATTAGGGTTTGTATTTACTGGCTTATTACCTTTGTAATTACTGTTTTTATGATTGTGTTGTGGTATTTTTTTTTCAATTTTTGAATCTTTTTGTTGATTAGGATTCGATGTTTTTTCTTTCTGATCGCTTGGTTTTGTATCATTATTATTATGAACAGGCTTTTTTGTTTCTTTAGTTTCTGTTTTTAATTGATGAGNTTTGTTTTCTTTTTTAGAAACTATTGTTTTTTTAATAACAGGTTTTTTTGAAATTTCTTTTTGAGATTTTTCTGATATTTTCTTAGCTTCTGCAACTTCATTATGCTCAGCTTGATAATCTAGAATTGCATATGCAAGTTCTAATTTTTTAAGTTTATCATATTTTGAGATATTTAATTTTTTTGCAATATCTCTTAAATCAGAAACTTTTGAATCGTTTAATTCTTCTAGTTTGTACATTTTATTATTTTTAAATAGTAGATTCTGTGTTGATCACAGTATATTATGATTGTATTTTTTTATCTTGGATTTTAGATGTAAATCTTTGGAAAGATGTTGCAATAATACAAATTTTTAATTTAATTTATTTTTTTATCACAATTAAAGTATTTTTACAAAAAAAATATGATACAAAGAATTCAGTCTTTATTCTTCTTATTTTCTTCTTTATTATCTTTGAGTATTGTGTTTTATTTTCCAATACTAAGTAATGAAGAGACTTTTTTATATTTATATGATGGATTCATTTATTTAAGACTTTTAATCTTTCTCTCTATTTTTTTATCACTCTTTGCTATTTTTCAATATAAAAATAGAAATAGACAAAGACTTATTTCTTCTCTTGCCAGACTTATGATAACAATCTTTTATATTTTAATATTATTAATATATAAGCAAGACAATACTTTAGAATCGGGTGTTTTTCTTTTTATAATTCCTTTTGCGTCTTTATTTATAGCTAGTTTTTTTATTAAGAAGGATGAAAAGCTTGTTCGTGGTTCTGATAGAATTCGCTAGTTCTTTCGTGGGAATTCTATAATCTTTAAATCTTTAATGTTATCTTCTTCTATTATAAATTTTATAATAGTTTTTACTTTATGTACTCCATAATTTCCTATTGCTCCTGGATTCATATGTAGTACTTTAAGTTTTTTATCATACATTACTTTTAAAATATGTGAGTGTCCACAGATAAATATTTTGGGTTCACATTCTTTTATTTTATCTTTTATTCCTTTTGCATAGTTTCCTGGATAGCCCCCAATATGAGTCATCATAACATTTACTTTTTCACATTTAAAAAGTAAAGTTGGTTTAAAACTCCTTCTAATTATATGATTATCAATATTTCCAAATACTGCTTTTACTGGAGCTATTTTATTTAATGAGTCAATGATATCTATTGATCCAATATCTCCTGCATGCCATATTTCATCAGATTCTTTAAAATGAGGCAGAAATCTTTTATCAAGTTCACCATGAGTGTCTGAGAGTAGTGTTATTCTTTTCATTTACTTCCCTAGAGTAACTTGTCCTACTTGTCTATCTATTTTATTTTTGTAATCGATTATTTCTATGCTGTAAGAGTATAATCCTTTGGCTGTATTTTTTCCATCCCATGCTTGATTATCTCCTTGATATATAATACCACCCCATCTGTCATATATTTTCATAGTATATGATTTAGCTCCGCTAATTATTGGTTCAAATACTTCATTGATTCCATCGCTATTTGGTGTAAATGATGTTGGTATATATATTCTATATACAGGGTTTATTCTTAGGCTTCCATTTATTGTATCTCTACAGTTATACTGATTTATTATAATTAGCTGTGTTATGTATGTGCCTGTGTCACTATATGTATGTATAAAGTCTTGGATATCTTCTTCGGTATTATTGTCTCCCATATCCCATATTAGATTTGTAAAATCTTCACTAGTATTTGTAAATCTTATATTTGGATTATCTAAATCTGTAGGCTGGGGAGTTGATATAAAGCTAGCTGTAGGAGAGGGTAGAATACTAATGATTTTCTGTATTGCATTGCTACATGATGTTACAGGATCTGTATACTGATATGATACTATATAATCTCCTGTTTCTAGATTTTCTATGTCAAATATATTTGCTAGTTCATCATTTATATAATATGTTCCTCCCTGTGGTATTGCCTGATTTAGTATAAATGATGGATTGCTCTCACAGACATCATTTAATGTCATATTAAGAACTGGTAGTTGATCTACTATAATAGTATTTGCTTGATTAATTATGCTTTTACATCCATATATATCTGTTATAGATACTAATACTGCATCTATTGTTTGCTCTGGATATAATAGTATTGAACTATTTTCAGTGATGATATTTCCTAATGCATCAATTATATATGAGACAGTATTTGTTTGATTATTAATCTCTATTGTATATTGATTCACTGTTGGATTAATAATATTAAGAGAAATCGTAGATGCATCATTCCTACATATTGGACTCTCTACAGAGTAATTAGCTATTATTTTATCAGGTTGATTAACTATTATATCATCATTAAACTGACACCCTTTACTATCTGTCACTATAAAATTATATGTTCCTGCACTTAAGAGTAATGGATTATTAGCTGCCCAATTTTCAGTATATGGGGCAGTTCCACCATTAATATTTAAGTATATACTACCGTCACTACTTCCAAAACAGCTTACATCAACTACTGTTGATGTTACTAATAATTCATTAGGTTGATTAATACTTATATAATTAGTTTGTACACATCCATTAATATCAGTGATTGTATAGCTGTAATTCCCTTGAGATAGTGCTAATGGGTTATTCCCTCCCCAATCTTCGTTATATGGAGCTGTTCCACCATTAATCTGTAGTAATACTACTCCATCTGATAATCCAAAGCAGCTTACCTCAGTAGTTAATTCATTTACTATAATTGGATTTGGCTCTGTAATTATAGCTTGTCCTTGATATAAGCAGTTATTACTATCTGTTACTGTAAAAAGAAAGGTTCCAGTATCTAGAGCTAATGGATTATTTCCTCCCCAATCTTCAATGTATGGAGCCGTTCCTCCAGATATATTTAATGAGGCACTACCATCAGAGAATCCAGCACAACTTACCCTAAAGGTATCAACAAGTATACTAATTTGACTTGGTTCACTGATAATAAAAGAATCTACTTTAGTACAGCCATTAGTATCAGTAACAATAAATGTATGAGATCCAGCATTTAGCGCAGTGGGATTGCTTAATCCCCAATTCTCTGAATAAGGATTTACACCTCCAGATATAGTTAGTGTAGCGGTTCCATCTAAGGCTCCATTACATAGAGCATCTGTAGTGATATAACTCACTAATAATGAAGGGGGTTCAGAAATAGTTATTGAATCAGAATAATTACAACCATTATCATCAGTAACAATAAAGGTGTGATTATTAGCATCAAGATTTAAAGAACTACTTAATCCCCAGTTTTCTGTATATGGAAAAACACCTCCAGATATATTCAGTATTGCTGTTCCATCATTACCATTTGCACAAGATACATTGGTTGTACTGATACTTACATTAATAGGAGAGGGCTCAGTGATTGATACCGTATCTGAGAATATGCAGTTTAAAGAATCGGTAATAGTATAGGTGTAAGTGCCAATACTTAGATTAGATATGTCTTCAGTAGTGTCAGCAGTACTCCACATAAAATTAAAAGAACCGGTACCTCCACTTATTGATAAATCAATGCTACCATCAACTCCACCAAAACAACTTACAGAGGCGCTAGTGAAATTAATATTTGGAGCAATAGGGTCTTCTAGTAAAACTGATATTATAGAACTACATCCATTAAAATCTGTTACTGTCACAGAATAAATTCCAGCACTAAGATTATTAATATCTTCAGTTGTAGCGCTATTACTCCATATGTATTGAAAAGGAGCTGTTCCAGAAGTTATACTTAAATCAATACTACCATTATTATATCCAATACAACTTGGATTTATTTTAGAGTGATTTGTAATAACAGATGGAGGCTCATTTATTTGAATTGAAACTGAATCATTACATCCATTGCTATCAGTTATATTTAATAAATAGATTCCAGAAATAAGATTACTTATATCTTCAGTAGTATCACTATTGTTCCATAAAAAAGTATAAGGCGCTGTTCCTCCAGTTATTATAATATCTATATTTCCATCACTGCCTTGACAAGTAGAAACATCATTTAATGTATATGATACACCAATTAGATTTGGTTCAGTAATTATAACTGAATCTGCAATTACACATCCATTATCATTTGTTATAGTAACAGAATAATTTCCAGCATTTAAATTACTTATACTATCTGTTATCTGTCCTGTTGACCACAAATATGAAGCTTGGATTGAAGTTCCGTTAATTACAATAGAATAATCTTCTGTAGCTCCATACCAAGGCTCTGTATATGTTGTAGTTGATGGAGAATAAATACCTTGATCACATTCAGACATAGATGTAATATTTGATGAGCTAGAAAATTGCGACATAACTCGCATTCTTGTAGCTCCATATACTCCTGTTGATGGTACTGAAAATGGAATATCTACAGATAAATTTGCAAGAGTATCTCCAAAAGGAATGGATCCAATTTCTTCTCCTGGATCTAAAAAATCACCATCTATATTCCAATCTATATATACATAGCCACCACTAGGGAAATTATAACCATCACAATCACCAAGACTCACAGTTACTGAATAAGCTTGTCCTTCAGTCAGATCAGCATATTGAGATGTGTAATCTTCATATGAATCACATAATCCAATTGTATTATTATTAATACTATAATTATCTCCTGTTAATTGTACATCTTTAATATTACTAAAGGTATTTACTCCAGGATAAGATGAGCAATATGTTAAATTCGAAACAGTTCCTGCAGGAGTAGATGTCCCTTGTAGTTGAATTAAAGCACTTCCGTCATTTAAACTATTACAGCTAACATTATCGTAATTTATTGAAGATCCAAAAAAACCAGGCTCATAAACTATAACTGTATCTATAAAAACACAGTTGTTAGAATCAGTAATTGAGTATCCGTAAGTTCCAGCATTAAGAGTAAGTGGATTATATCCGCCCCAATCTTCTAAATATGGTAGGGTTCCTCCAGTTGTATTAAGATTGATTTGTCCATCTGAGAGTCCAAAACAAGAAACATTATTTATAATAGTATTTGAAACTGGGGAATCAAATACTTGAATATTTTGACTTAATGAATTAGAGCAGTTATTACTACTTGTATAACTATATGTAATGGTATTTAATCCAAGATCATTAATTGTGGGATTAAAGCCAGAAGAATTTATACCATTTACAGAATATATACCACCACCAGGACTGGCATAATTTAAATTTAATTCTGGGGACCCAAGACAGAACTCATCAACTAGTGGGAAATATATATTTGCTGTAGTGTCAACATTAACAATAAAAGAATCTATATATGTACATCCATAAGAATTTGTAATAGCAAGTGAGTAGACTGTTGTTGTATCTGGGAAAAAGTAAGGAGAAGCTGCGGTATTATCTGTTATATTATAATTAGGTGACCAGAGATAGGTATACGAATTTGCTATAGCCAATGAATTTATTTGTACAGAATCATTTTGACAGATGGTTGTATCATTTAATTCATAATTAAATCTAAATTTCTGCACATTATTAGCACCTCCTGTAGCTGCAGTTAATCCCCAATAAACCATTGGGTCACCAGAGAAAATATTATTTACAATATTTCCAGTATAGCTGATAACATTTATATATCCATCAAAATCTAAAGAAAATGTTTGTGTTGCTGGGTCCCACATAAACACTGCACTATGCCAAGCACAATCTTCAATTTGATAGTTAGCTGGCGGAAATCCAACTGGTCCTGCAAGATTATTTCCTCCATTATGATTTAAAACTCCATTCTTTTGAATTGCAATATGATCATAAGATGGATCAGAGCTATTTTGCCAAGTATCAAATTCTATTGCAAAAGATGGACTTATCCCTGAATATCCTAATCCTCCTCCAGATGAACCTAAAGAGGTACTAATTGGTTGTAAAACAAAAGCCATTCCATCAGCTCCCCCGTTATTACACCCAAGAAAGATATCTATATTAAAATGGAAAGGATTGTTAAGGTTAATTTGAATATTATTCCACACTGACCCTGATTGATTTCCAATAGCAGGAGTTAATTGAAATACATTGCCTGGCTGNATAGTAGCATCTCCATTAAGAATAAAATTTGGTGTAATTATTGGAAGAGGNTTTATAACTAGAGTTGTCGTATTTCCATTTGTATTATTATATGTTCCAGNTGTATTTTGCCATGTTCCATATATTAAAGCACTATCTCCATCACAAATTGTAACAGTTGTTTGGCCTTTNATAAAAAATGGAATAANTAAGAATATAAATAAGTACTTTCTCATTTTACAAAGTTACGTAAAAACTTGACAAGTGTTTACTTCCCTAGAGTAACTTGTCCTACTTGTCTATCTATTTTATTTTTGTAATCGATTATTTCTATGCTGTA
>JGI24540J26637_10000264_pt1 | contig 21379 bp, 15 predicted proteins | sample NorSeaMetagenome_FD_26637 | JGI IMG/M metagenome (IMG submission 26637)
TTGAAATGTAAGAAGAATATATCGAGCAAGATCAAACAGATTACGACCTAACCCTCCCTCTCCCTACCGCTTAAGCCCCGTCGTCAAACAGCAAAGTATGAGCCCGATCATGAAAAAACTAGCAGAGTTGGAGAAACAGATTACAATGCGGCAAATGGTCAACGTCCCTCCGGCTGAGGAAGAGGACGAGGATGTGGAAATCGACCAGAAGCAACCTGAAGGAGCGGAGGAAGCCAAGATGGCGAATGTTGATGAGAGCAGAGCCTGCGAGAGCAAAGCCGGCGAGGATAACAAGGATCTCCCCCCGGTCCCATTTACGAATCAAATGATGGCGGCACCTCCTCATCTTCTTCCTTTCCCCCCCCTACCACCTCCGCAACCCTACTTGCCAAGGACGGACGAATTTGCCTCTAGCTTGAACATGAATGGTAATGGGGAGGAAATTTTTTACTCCCAACCCCAACCAACTCCCATGCCAGTACCTGAACCAAGCATCAATTCAAAGGATAAAAATTATGCGGAACTTATGGAACAACTGAAACAACTTAAAGACGAAATCGAAATGCTTCAAGAAAATGTAGGTTGTGCGGGGGGCCGAAGCCGCTCCACCTCCGCCGGTATCCTAACTCTATCTCCCATCCCCCAACTCGCACCTTCATTACCCTTCCTCGCAGCTGAAATCAAAGGTGGAAAACAATAAGAAGCTCGTTGGTGACCTCTTTTTCGCCAATCGCACGGTCTCGGAGACCAAGGCTCTCCTTAATGCGGCGAATGAAAAGATAAAAGCTCTCGAGTCAGCCCCACCGACACCAAACCAGGCGCTATCCAAGCTTCAAGAGGAGCTAAGACTCGCTAAAGAGACAAAATCTGAGGTGGGGTTGGACGAGAAGCGAAGCGACGAATACCTCGCGCTCTCGTACTTCAGTACAAGACGCACCTCCCCCGTAGTCGCCGCTATAATTCTCGCCCATCAACTCAACCCCTTTTGCGATTCGCTTCGCTCATCACAGTTGGAGGTCATGTCCACGACTCGTGTCCGCACCTTGACCCATTCTCTTGAAGCTCTCGAGGTTTCCCTTCGTGAGAGTGCTGCGCAGAACGAAAGAGCGAAAGTCATGCACAGGGACGAGGTCGACTACCTCATGGAACAGCTTACTAGGAGAGAGAAGGATATACACAGCCTCAGTAGGAGCCTTACAGTTGCCGAGGTCGATAGTGACTGGAGGAGACTGCTTGAGATAAGCAAGGCTGGTAACTCTGCGCCAAGTGCTGCGACAGAAACAGTTGATGAATCCACTGCAACTACGACCGCCACAGCCGCAACCAAGAATGCAAATGTCGCTGCAGTCACCTCGACCTCGACCTCGACCGTCACTGCCATGATGGGTCGCCCCAACACCAACCCCAACCCCGACCTCAGTAGGAACAATTCTGACTTTTCGTCGTCTTCAGCTCTTGAGAGAGAGATAGAAGCTCAGAAGAAAGATATCAATTCGTTCGCACCGTCCCTCTCCCATCTAAGTAATCTGTCACATTTTGTGGACTTTGAGCATGAGAAGCTGCGAAGGATGAGAAGACAAACAGAGGAGGAGGAAGCTCCAAGGAACGCACCAGCTTCGTGCGGCCTAAAGAATGAGACAATAGAGCATATGATGAGCAGAAGCGATGCCAAGGACGCTCTGAATCCTCCGATTCAAGAGGAGAGAGTTGAAAAACTCCAATTTAAACCAACGAGATCACAGTCTCCTACTGTCACAGTCCCAACAGAAAATAGCCATCTGCAGAACCCTCACCTTCAGCAACACCAGGGACAACTTCGAAACTTCCATTCGTCTGCCATAGGGAACCTTCTGACTTCTTCCTCGACATCAATGCAACCTAAATCAAAGGCGCATGAACGCGATAAAGAGAGAATCTTTGGCCTAACCTCTGACCATCAACACAACCGATCGCATATGCGTAAGCAGTTAGAATACCAGCACGACAATTTGGTCAGCCTATCTGATTATGCGCCCTTCTCCTCCGAGTCCGACAGCAGGCGAAGACAAAGAGGGTTGACCGTCCATGGTGTCAAGAGCGAAGAATTTGGGGAAAGAGCCCTTCGACCAGGAAGGAAATTCATAGAAGGTCCAAGTGGAGGGGAGGATGGAGGTTTCAAGGGGGTTCTGGAGGGAGTCTACGGAACAGATGATGCTGTGCTAAAGGAAAGGCAAAGATCGAGCCAAAATAGGGACGAAGGCAATGCACAAAATGAAAACGTACAACCCCAAAGTCGGGAGAGCGCCGCAGGAGCTTCGCCACTGCGGGACTTCTCCCCTTTTTCCAAACCTGTTGGGAAGTTCAAGCTCAACCGCAAATCCTCTGCACCCTTTGCTACGGAGGAAACCGTCAGGAAGGTTCGAATGCTCGTGGAAGAGGAGGAAAAGAAACTCATGGATATTGGTTTGAACGCTGTGTTGCTCAAATCCGAGGCCGATCGCATTGGTAGAGGGAAAAGAACGGGCATAAGTATGAGGAGGAGCACGGAGATCGAAGAATTGTTAGATAAAGGTAACAAAGAGAGCAGCAGACTAAGAAGGAGCCTCAAGGAAAAGAAAGAGACCCTTGGGTTGTCGTAAAAGGTGCTTGTTTACACATAAAAACTGTATGGTGATTGCTAAAAATTTCTACTTCTGCTTGAAATCATCGATAGATAGAACTATGTCTTGGGCTGCGGTGGCTTGCCGCATGTCCCCTCTCTTTCCCCCGCAACCAGCGCAGATTTCGCCAATGAAAGCCCATTGTTGACTGTTAATAACACCAGTTTTTACCAGCTTCTTGGCTAACTCTTTTTGGACTTGACTAGATAAACGTGCTTCATCGTAAACGAAAATACGTCCTTCTTCATGGGGTCGGGCGTTTCTCAGCCGTCGGAAAAGTACCTACAACAATCGACTGCTGATTCTCCCTCTCCAGCAGACATTCCCGACCTTGTGAACAGTTATGTTGCTGCCATTGCGCACTCTTTGGCCTCTAACCAGACGTCTCTGGCAACTGGTACAACTAAACCCTTCGATACGATGATGCGGGCACGAAAATGGAGTAATGCTGACGCTCTTGAGGTTGATCATGCAACAAACCTCTCGGCTCCAAGAGTCTTGCCCCGAATCAACTCAATCCAGTCGATCGCCCTGACACATAAGCTAAAGAGGCTCGGGTCCTATATACAGATGGTGAATCTCGATAATCTTGGACCGTCCAAATCGACTTACAAGATTTCCTTTGATCGCCCTAACAGCCGTCTCGTTCTTGATCCGCTTTCAGGAATGAAGAGGATAGCGAGTACGCCAGCGATGAAGTTTCCATCGGCCGATATCTTCCGGTTGAGTCCAGCCCCGTTGTCGGAGATTCAGGAGGTTGAGAATGAGAGCTATCCAGCTAGTCCGGTCAAGGGTCCTCCTCCCTGTAAACCTTTTCCGAAACTCACAATAGACTTAGGCGAGGGAGCGCCAGGAGGGGGCGCCTCCCATTCTCCCGTTGCTTCTGCTTCCGAGAGCAAACCTCCAGTTTTCAAGCCCCCACGCCTAACCCTTAGCAAAATGACGTCCTTTGAGGATGACGAAGACTGGGGGCTTGTTTCTGATGACGAGAACGAGACTTCCATGGTGCTTTCGCCTAGGGCTTCGAAACCAAAGTTGAGTTTGCACGCTACTGAGACGGAGGAGAGCTATAGAATTACAGAGAGTGGAACGATATGGATAGATGAGCTCAAGGAGGTGAGAATTGACAAGGAACGAAGGACAGCTGGAGCGAAGTGACAGCATCATATCGCCCACCCACATAACTAACAAGCTTCCGTTCGTCGATTCGCTCCTCGCCACCCATAATCCTAACTCCTTTCGCGATTCGCTTCGCTCATCACAGCCAATAACCGAAGTCGGCTCTGCGTCGGTAAACTACACCACCTTAAGAGATCGATTAGTGTTTCTGCAGAAACTGGGCCAGGGGGCGTCCGGGGTGGTGTACAAGTGTGTCGACCTACTGACTCTTGATGTGGTTGCTGTGAAGATAATCAACATCTTCGACAAGGCAAAGCGACGCCAACTTGTGCATGAATTAGTTGCCTTACATTCGACGATTAATAGCACAAGCGCCCGGTCCGGAAATATAGTAACGTTCGTGGACGCTTTTGGCAATGCTAGCGATGCCACAGTTGGTCTCATTATGGAATACATGGACGGAGGCTCCCTTGAGGACGTCGTCGAAGCCGGGGGGTGCGACAACGAGGCTGTCTTAAGGTCAATGGCAAAGCAGCTACTGCAGGGACTAAATTTCCTTCATGATACTTGCAGGCAAATCCATCGTGATTTGAAACCTGCTAATGTGCTCATAAACAACAGAGGCGACGTGAAGATTGGGGATTTTGGAGTTGCCAAGGACATGGAAAAGAACAGTAGGGAAACTTCTGAAGATGCTGCGGCACAAACTTTTGTTGGAACGCTGACTTACATGTCCCCGGAACGGATCAATGGGGGGGAGTACGGTTACTCGAGTGACATTTGGTCCCTAGGGCTGACCATCCTAACGACCGCGATGGGCAAGCTCCCGATTGATACTGAGGGAGGCTACTGGAGCGTCATGGCCTGTGTGAGGGATGACGAAGCTCCAGCACTCGACGCTGATCCAAAGTGGAGCGAACAATTCCGCGACTTCCTCTCAAAGTGCCTGACCAAGGATGAAGGTGGGAGGCCGAGCTGCAAAGAACTCCTTGAGCACCCCTTTGTTTCATCTGCCGACGATTCGTACAATAGCAATAATTTAAAGGCCCCATCGTCTGAGACTAAGGAGATCTCAGAGAAGGATTTGGACTTCATCCTTGAGGCTATTGTTGTTCATGCCGAACAAATGGTAGAGAGAAAAGCTGTTTTCAGGCGAGATGAATCTTCTCCGGAACGTGCGACAACAATTACGGCTATGCTGACAGAAATGCTCCTCAAGAAACCTGAACTTCTCAAGAACCTGGCAAACCATTTGGACTTGGACCCCGACAGGGTTCTAGAGAAGGTCCAAGCCAAGATCCAGCGGAACACTTACCTGGATTTTCTTGAAAATGACTCAGACGATGACTTGTAAAAAGAAGAGTTTGCTTTACATATAATACACAACAATATTTCATTCGCGTTCTTTCGTTTTCGCTGGCGGAATTCCTAGACGTCTAAACTGTCTAAACCATAGTTCTTTTCGTCGTCCCAGTCAAGATCTGTTCCTACCGTCCTGTCCTCGACTGCTAGTGAGACGAGCTCAAATGCTTTGTTGGGGCTTGCACTTGACGAGTCGAGCTTGCTTGGGCTGATCGGTGAGTCGCGCCCCACGTCGGTCCCTGAAAGACCGTACTCCATTTGCAAAATCTTGATTTCTGAATCCTCGTCTCCAATAAGATTGTAACGTCCCTTGTTCCGGATACTACCCAGGACTTTCATCGGAGATGCAAGGGGCAACTCATAAGGGACGGAGTCCTTGATGCGCTTTGTACTTTTCGTACCTATTCCCTTGTTCAGTTTGTCGGTATATGCCGTCATTAACTCGCTAATTAAGTCGTCGTCCGTGCTGCCCCCAATCGCCGCCTCCCTGATTACCTGATCGTGCAGGGTTTCCTGTATCTCGAGATCATTCTCTTCCTGCATCTTGGTCTTAATTTTGACGGCCTCGAGCTTCCTGGTTGTCATTCCAAGACTCTTTGCCCTGACCGCGTCCTTGACATCCATCAAGCTCATGTGGTTCAAAGCGTAGCTCTCTCCTCCATCCTCGTGCAGGCTCTTGTCGTATTCAACCCAATCCTTCCAAATCGCAAACGCTGGTCTAAGTCCAATAGCGTCTGGAACTAGCTTCGTAAATACTTTGACCATCCTTGCAAACGTGTGCTTGGCCATCTCGTTGGCCAAATCCTGTTTGTCCTTGATCGCCTGTTTGGCCATGAAGGCATCCTCCTTTTGCTTGTACCAAGCCTCGGGGAAGTCAACCTTGAATTTGTTTCCATTTTTCTTCTGAATTTCGTCCCCGAGCATGCCGAGGCTTGCCAGTTGTCCCTCAATGTTATCCCTCAGCATAGCCTCCTGCATCACGTCCCTGGTAAACATTTCAGGCCTAGCATTTGTTTCGTCCCTCCAGTACTGCTCTCCGAAAATTGCCTCCCTCATCCGCGTCTGGTACCAATGCCCGTAATACAAGAAGAGCGGGTTCTGCTTACTGAAGACTAGGAACTCGTCGAAACCAACACCTCCACTACCATCGACGTCAAGAAAGGCAAAAATCGCCACGGCGATTTTCTTGAGCGATGTATCCTTCTTTCTGCCGAGGGGGTCGTACCTCACCTTGACAAAGGCCTCGATGTCGACCAAGTCGATGATGGTTGTATCGGGCTCAAAGACATCCCCCCTCCTGCTCAATAAGCGGAAGCTTACCTCAACAACCCTGGAAGCATCGAAGCAACAATAAAGCCAGCACGTCAACAAAAAATCCCTGATGTTGACAAATCCGTTGAAATTGCGATTGAATATTGCAAACAGACGGTCTGTGTAGAGCATATCTCGCTTGTCAACGAGGTCAAAGAAGGTCAGGAACTCACCCTTTTCCATAGTATTGCTTTCGTCGGCATCAATGATGCTCCAAAGTTCCACCCACCTCAGCCTTTGCTGGTCGCTCAGTTGTAGTGTCTGGAACGCAGCGATGAGCTCTCCCCTCTGGTCCATGTACTTCTCGAGAAGGTATTGCTCCTTGTTCACTGAGTGCGTGACCTTTCCGAAAAATTCCCACATTATGTACGCGTGGCAGAAGATGAACATTTTTGAGGTCCCCTGGACTAGGCCCATTATCCACCGGAGGAAGCATCTGCCCGCGATGCAGAGGCAGCAGACTAAATTCCAAAACCAACGCAGTTTCTTCGCCCTCCTCTCGGCCATCAACTTCCTCCTCTGTTTCTTGGTGCTAACGACCGCGGTCATCTCCTCTGCGTGCTCCTTCAAGGCCAGTGCGCTCTCCTTGTTTAGTGCATCCACCTTCGCCTTTTCCGCCCCATCGGCACCTTCCACGTCTTCCATCTTCTCCTTTAGTTTTTTCTTGCTCGCCTTTACCTTTCTCAGGCCCTTAAGCCCCATGGGCGCTCCAGAGACCCCGACCTTCTTCCCTGATTGATGGCTCCCATCTGATCGAAACTTGGTCGTGGCCTTCTTTTTCATCTGGTTCGTATTTTTCATCGCTTCCCGGTCATTTTTGATCAGGTTGACAATATTGTGTCTGGTCTCATTGGTGGGAGCATGCGCCTGGTTCTCAAACGACTGCTTAGTCTTCGTTACCATGTCTGAGGCTGGGTTTGGTTTAGGACAGAGACTGGTTTTTGGAGATGATAGGGCGGATGGTACTCAAGGTGAAGGTAGCTGAGGCCCCAATCAGGAATTTAAAATGATTTCCCCGTTGATCTCCTTACAAAAAACAACTTTTTGTGGGGGAAAATGAAGAGAAGGGAAGCGGTTAAAAAATAGGGGAGGGGACATGGGGAACATAGGAATGAAATTGAAAGGAACGCACTCCCTGACGGAACAGATGCACCTAAAATGTAATGAAGACGAGAAATACTGGATGGTTGATGCCCTGGATGAACTAAAGAGTGTAAGTTTGGGACGGAAGGAGAGGGGTTGGTGGGTTAGGTGTGGTTACCTGGATCTTTCGAACGTGATGGATTCTCTTCGTTGATGTTGCTTGACTAACACTAGCCTCTCTCGAACCTGTTATCTCAGCGTGTGACGACAATGGGTGTAAGAGCAAAGAACCGGAGGGCCATCATCCGAGCATCTGGCCTTGAGCTGTTTCTGGAGATTATAAGAATGTGGGAGGAGGACGAGATCGTAATAAAGGCGGCTTTTGGTGCCCTTTTACACATCGTTCCGGAGCCAGGTACCTGCGAGCACCTTCTGGAGATGGGGGGTAGGGACCTGATAGACAAGGCAATGAGCAACCATGTGGAGGAACCAAAGATAAAGGGTGATGGGACAAAAATAATGTACGCCCTTTTGGGTCAGGGGGCAAACGTTGCCATAAGGGACCTCAAGAGGGTGGAGAGAGCAATACAGTATAAGGTGCCCCTTGCCGTTGCCGAATCTATCAAGGTGAGACTGAGCAAGGAGAGCGGAGCGAGGAGCAAATGGGATAGAGGAGCGAAGCAACGCAGTAAAAGTGTTGATGAATCTGACTAACGGGCGAGGAATGGGGCGAAGAGATTTAGAAAACGACGCCAGCAGCGTTTACTAACTCCTTGGAATTGGCGTCAATTCTCACTTCTGCACGCCCTCTCTCTCTTTCTTTCTCTCTCTCCCTTTCAGATTGACAACGGAAAAAAGAAGAAAAGGTTTAAAGTCGCAGCTCCAGAAGAGGAGGGAGAGACAGAAGAGGACATGAAGAAGGGACAGAAGATTGGGATTGTCCGAGTCGTTATGAACATGAAGAAGTTTTCGCACGACCAACAGGTCCAAGTACTGGGGGTCGAAACGATGATGACAATGGCGCGTAAAGGCTTAAATCCCCGTGATATAGTGTCTGCTGAAGGGATTGAAGCCCTGGTCGCTGCCATGGGGGCCTATCCAAAATCCTACCAGATCCAATGGCGCGGCTGCGCGACAGTGACAGATTTCTCCCAGTCGATCGCCGTTTGCAGCGAGCTGGGGAAAAGAGGAGCCGTCACCGCGGTAATGAACGCATATGAGAGGTTCCAAGACAATAAGGACGTCCGCCAGCAGGCCCTTTGGGCCATGGCTGGGCTCTGCAAGGTTGAACACTGCAGAGAACGAATGGAGGAGCAGCAGCTGAGAATTTTACTGTACAAGCTCATTGTCATTCCGATAAAATCCCCTGGCACACTCATTGATGTCGTTGTTCCCCTCATTTTCCACCAAATTTACACGCACAAAGACCTAGACGAGGCTGCGAACCCTCCGAAGAAGAACCTCTACGACCTCAAAGCAGAGCAGAAAAAGAAGAGCTTCGACAAACGCAAGGGCAAACCTGCGTTTGGAACTGTGGATGACTTTTTCGTTGGGGGAGATCCCGGCTTGGTGGACTGGTGAGGGGTGTGCGGGGCGAGAAGATAGGAAAGTTGTATTTATTAGAATATATGTTGTTAAAATTGAATTTGCGTATNAAGTTTTAAATATAAACGAAGCGAATCGCGAAGCGAAGCGCGAAAAGGGTTTTGGGATGATGGGCGAAAGCGAAGCGAGTGCGGGTTATTTTTTGTTATAATGGTGGTGTATACTACTGTTGCTTCGCCTAAACTTTGCGTTCTTCGCTCCTCGTCCAGTCTCGCCAACAATTTCCATGATAAAGTTGGGGTTCTTCTAAAAAACCTCAAAACAGTTCAAAAAGGCCCCGGCAGGTTGTGTGCTAAAAATTGAGCAAAACGAATCCGAGTTAAGTCACCTCTTTAATATTTATCTCTGGGGTCGTAGAACACTCTATATTCGATATAGTAATCGATAAGACTCTCCAAGTGACACCTGAAGCGTTTATTTTCGTCTTTTTAGTGACCAAGGTCATAATCTGTTGGGCTTAGCAGACGCGGTGGAATAACTTATCTTCAGTTTTTTTATCACTATGATCAAGCGTCCCACCCCTAAGAATGCCGCTGGTAACGGTTGGATGTCCAATCTCTTCCATCCGGATACTGGAAAGGTTGTCAAGCAAGCAGAAAGGAAGGAATCAGCATCTTACAATGCAGCTGGCGTGCAGGATCCCGGTGATGTTGAGTTACTTTCCATTGGGGATGATAACGCTAATGAAAGTGGACCTCCCAAGGACGTGCGTTATGTGCCCCAGCACGGAGGTGCTTCAGATTGGCACAAGTTTAAAGCTTATGATAATCTTCTCTGCACCTTGTGGCGTCGCAGGCTGAAGGTGAGGTTGGGCGAGGAGCGAAGCGACGAGCGAAAGCAGCGAGCTGCTAATGCTGTTCTATACGATAAAGCTAACTCCCTTTACTCGTCACTTCGCTCGTCGCAGTATACTTCTGGAAGCCTTGCCGTCCTCATGACGACTTTCTTTGCCAATTTTTTGGTTCTCATTCTCTGTATCATTATGAAGACTCAAGTTCACGTTGACACCTCGGAAGGTGCCGATCCCAGTGAATTTTTGAAGCCCATGGATCTTACGCCGAGCAGTCAAGAAATGCCACTACTGAATTACAACCTTCCCACCAGGTGAGATTGGACGAGGAGCGAAGGCTGGAGCGACGGCAAAAGCATTATACCGCCTTTATATATAGCTAACAACCTTCCATTCGTCGCTTTGCTTCTCATCCCGCTTCGCTTCGCTCATTGCAGTGCCCTATTCAACGAAACGATCAAGGTTGGATTCTCACCCTGTGTCCTCGACACGAACGGCGACCCAGTCGGTACAGACCCTGTCGGGAAGTTCATGGACACCTTCAAGACGCACTATAAAGATGCGTATATTGTCGTTAGGGACGATATTATGCAAGATTACGATCTCAAGTGCTTCGCTAATGAAATGGACCTTGAAACTTATTACCAAGCGAACGAGTCTCCAGCGAACATGGGTGCTTTCGTCTTCGAGAGCGCTGGCCAGATTGAATCGCTTACCTCGTCGGTCACCTATACAATGCGTGGAAATTCTTCTGGATTTGAATCTATGGGAGGTGAGACTGGACGAGGAGCGAAGGACAGGAGGAGCGCAGCGACGACTGAGAGGCATTTAGCAACGCAACTAGCAACCTTCTGCTCGTCGCTTCGCTCCTCGATGCAGTAATTCTCATCCATCATCCCAACCCTTTTCGCGATTCGGTTCGCTCATCGCAGTTGCGTTTGGGGGAGACCACGTCTCGGACCCAAGCATTTTTGCCTTCGTTGCTACTATGCACAGTAGCATGCAAGGGTACTTTGAAGAGGCCCTCGTCTCTCACAGGACCCAAACCTCTTACGACCTAGGTAAGGATTGAGGAGGAGCGAAGGACGGCTGGAGCGAAGCGACAGCAAAAACACCAACCACCAATTCGCATAACTAACAACTTTCCACTCGTTGCTTCGTCCGTTGCCTCACCCATCATCGCAGGCGCCAACAACGTCAAACAGGCCCCTGTGTGGACTCACTATTTCTACAATTCCAAAGATTCCAACTTCGAGAGTCTAATTCCAACGTACCTCATAATGATTATTTCTGCGCTTGTGTGTGAGCTCCTTCAAGAGATCCTACAAGAAAAAGAAGGCAAATTCAAAGCGTCAATGCAGATTGCAGGCACCCCCGACTGGGTGTACTGGTTGGCATGGTATAAGTACATGCTTATGACCCTTATTGTGCCGATCATAGTGGTCGCGCTTGTTTGCGATCTATTTGTGTTCTCGGCATCTAATATAGTTGTCGTGCTGCTCTTCTTCATCACTGCGGCGATGTCTTTCACGTCGTTGACCCTATCCGTCTCTGCTTGCCTTTTCAATGCTGCGTTGGGCTCGGCGCTGGGTACCTTGGTTGTCTGGGTGGTGTCCATCCCCGGCTTTCTCCTAGATGATGAGTCCCTTTCCGTCTACCTAAAGTATTTTATTCTCCTCTTACCCCCGTGCGCCTACTCGTACGGACTGGGCAGAATGTGCTCAACAGAGATAATCTACAGTCCGCTCTCATCTACAGGGATAACTCTTAGCAATGTTTTCAAGGCCCCTGGCCAAAACGAGGTGTCCTTCGGAGCCACCATCGTCTTCATGTTCATCGACACCTTCATCTGGGCTGCTGTTGCTTGGTACTTGGAAAAGGTGGTCCCTGATCAGTGGGGAAAGTGCATGCCTGTCAACTTCATCTTCACTAAGGACTACTGGAATGGCGGGGAAATCAGCAAAACAGAGGAAATTGGGCAAGCTCTCGCTAATATGCAAAGGCGGTTGGAAGAAGGGGCACCTGAAGGCGACAACGAGTCGCCAACGAGCAAGCCAAGCACTAGGAATTCTGGGAGCTCAAAGAAATCTGCCCCCGGCCTCGAGGCGATGAGGCTGCGAAAGGTTTATGGAGAAGATCCCAAGACCAACAACCCCGATGAGAAAATTGATGACACAAGGTATTACTTTGGAGATGTGATCTGTAAGTCGGAGCAGCTAGTAAAGAGCCGCCGTAACATGCAGAAGGTTGTGACGAGTGGTTGGTTCGAGGGTTGTATCTACTTCGTGATTGGCCTAAACATGCTGGCCATCATCTTTGACAACGAGCGATTCCATAACAACGATGAGGATACTCTGGCGCTCCTAGATCTTTCCAACTACCTTTTCTGCATCATTTTTTCTCTTGAAATGTTCTACAAGATCTATGGACTTTCTGCTGATAAGTACTTCAAGGACCCCTTCAATTGCTTCGACTTCCTCCTTGTCGTCGCATCATATGTAGAGATCGTCGTCATCGGCGGAGGTGCTTCTTCTGCTGCAAAGTCTGCCAAGGGAGCTAAGGGCCTTAAGGGTGCCAGGGCCGCCAAACTTGCCAAGTTCGCAAGATTCGCAAAGATGGTTCGCGTCCTTCGTATTGCCCGCCTCCTGCGTTGGTTCACTTATGATGAGACTAAATCTAAGACTGTCGTCGCCCTTGATAGCCTCGATCTCACTGCATACAAGGAGGAGATCATGTCCCTGCTCGGTCAGAACGGAGCCGGCAAGACCACCTTCTTTTCCATGCTTATGGGTATTGCGGAGCCTACCTCTGGGTACTGCTACGCTGACGGTGCCAATATTCTCGTTTCCAGGGATATCGTGAAGAAGACAGTCGGGTCTTGTCCTCAGCATGACATCCTCTTTGACAACTACTCCATCGAAGAGCATTTGATCCTGTACGGGATTCTCAAGGGCATTCATCCCTTGGACATTAAGGATAGCGTTGCTGCGACTCTGAAGCATGTGGGCCTCACTTCGAAGAAGGATGAGCACGTGAACCGTCTGTCGGGCGGCATGCGTAGGAGAACTTCCATCGCCCTTGCCTGCCTAGGCGATCCCAAGATCATTCTCCTCGACGAGCCTTCCGCTGGTGTCGATATCGTCAACAGGCAGATCGTCTGGAAGACGCTCGTTGAGCTGAAAAAAGGTAGGACCATTATCATGTCCACGCACTTCATGGAGGAGGCCGAAATCCTCGGCGACCGCGTTGCTGTCCTCAAGAAGGGCAAATTGCAGGTGGTTGGTACCTGTTCTGAGCTGCACAACAAGTTCGGTGCAGGCTACACCCTCGTTATTACCCGTCCTATTGATGGAGACCACATAGGAGCCAAAGATGCCACTGCAGAACTTGAACGGACCAAGAAGATATTCGTCAAGAAAGCTTCGCAGGTCATTGAGATCGAAGACGCTGAGAGGATTGCGGATGAGGTTGCCGAGAAGTGGGAGGCCAACCTCCCCCCCCCAGATGCCCCCGCCCTCAAGAAGAAGATTGCCCTTGCCGCCCAGGAACTTGAGGCAGCCAAAGTGAGGGAAATCAACATGAAAAAGTGTGACCCTAACAAGATCTTGGCCTTCATTAGGCTTTTCATCAAGGAGGCTGACGTCCTCACTTACACCGAAGAGCAAGCCTTCTTGGAGTATGTTCTTCCCTTCGATGCCAGAACTAGCTTTTCGCTACTGTTTGAGGAGATTGATAAGCGTAAGGACGAGTTCGGCTTTGAGCATTACGGGATCTCCGCCCCCACCCTCCAGGAGATCTTCCTCGAGATCTCTGACATGGGCGAAGACCAGGACCTTTTGTTGCAAGAGGAAGCGGCAGCAAAGAGGGGGAGAAGGAGGAGCTCAATCGCCCAACAGAAGGAAAACGTTGTCAAGAGAGGAAGAAGGAGGAGTTCTTTGGGGGCCATTAGGGGGCCAGGAGAATCAACGCCGGATGCAAAGGGTGACAAACGCGTTGACCCAACAAAAGCTGGCGAATCTCATTTCACAAGGAGGGCATCTGCCTTTCAAAGAGCTGGTATCAACCACGGTCTCATGTCGCCTGATGAAATGGATTCGATAAATAAGGTAAAAGAGCAAGAGAAGACAATGGAGACAGAGAAGGAAGAGGAAGAGGACGAGGAGAAGGCGGAAAAGAAGAAGCAGAAGATGAGGCGTGGCTCTTCGTTCGGAGTGGCAGTGGCAAACATTATGTCCGGGAAGAATAAGGAGGACTCTGCGAATGGTGAAAAGAAAAACAAGAACAAGAAGAGCACTGAGCGTTCATCCACGCAGAAGTATCGAAAGGACAAGAAGATTATGTGGAGTCCTGGGGCCCCCCACCAAAGCACACGCAAGCAGCTGAGGTCGATGGTGGTGAAGAGGTTCGTCATCACTCAGAGGAACCGTAAGGCTATGCTGCTGCAAGGACTTCTTCCCATCTTCATCATCCTCATGGGAGTCCTCTTCACGACAATCAGCCACGAAGTTCCTAGCGGCACTTACGAAGAGTTCAGTCTCGAGTTGAACGACTACTATGCCAACGCTGGGCTGAGCATTTACCACTCCGAGGATTCCACCGGCGTTTCTGCCTTTGGCAACCACGCCACTGATTTCGTTGACAATTCCATACCAATCCTACAGATGAGTAACATCTCAAAAATATTCGAAGATAGAGGTGAAACTTGTGTATCCTGCTATGACGTTGCAAGCATGTTTCTGCTCAGAGCCAATGCTCTCGCGAAGGATGATAAGTATGCGAAGCGAAAGTCTTACGATGGGGCTGGGCTGGATCCGGTTCTGATTATAGTCGAGACAACATACCCTGGTGGTGGACTTGACTCCGGCACTCCTCGAACTACATTGAAGTACAACGCCACCAATTACATGGTTATTGATGGCGTAACGAACCTACTGAGCGAGACTTATCAGAGACAAATTTTTGATGAGAAACCCTCGCTTTCGGGAACCAAAGCGGGGAGCATTATCAACGCCAAGTTTCACGGGTTGCCGATGACCACCGTAGAAATGGACGCTGCCGCTATTCCTCCTGGGATCGGTATCATGGCTGGCATTTTGATTTTTATGTCATTCGCCTCCATCACCGCGTCTCAATGTAACGATGCTGTCACTGAGAGGGAGACCGGTTGCAAGCGTCAACAACTCATTTCTGGCGTTAATCCCATCGCGTACTGGTCTTCGAACTACATATTCGATACCATGTTCTACTTTGCGATACCTTTTGCTTTCACCCTAGGTATCGTCGAGGTTTTCTCTGTCAAACCCTTCTCTGACAACTTTCAGTCCACCATCAACCTCCTCGTCTGGTGGGGTTTTGCCAGCCCTTCATTTGCCTACGTTGCATCCTTCATCTTCGAGAGGGCTGCTGCTGCCCAACAGCTCATGATGACCTTCAACACGGTGATTGTTTTGCTGATGATTGGGGTCGTCCTTCTTCTTGAGTTCGTCGGTGCTGAAGGAGTTGCCACCCCCATCCGTTTCATCGTCATGCTCTGCCCTCAAGGTTGTCTTGGCTTTGCACTCTGGACGTTCATCCAGGAAGGCGGGATTGAGGGTAGGGGCACCGAAATTGCAGAGGATGGCATGCTTCCCATCTACATTATGATTGCCCAGACGGTAGTTTACTTCGTTCTCACCATCGCCATGGAGAACACCCAAGACAAGGCCGCTAAGGGTTACGCCAAGAGCAAGGTCGGGACCCTAGACGAAGTTGCTGCCGACGGCTGCCAGCCGACTGGCCCCAGTGCGAGGTACTTGAGAAAGCTTACAGATGGCCAAAAGTTCAAGGGCTTCATCTTCAGTATGATTATCGTCAACATGGTCGTTGTCTTCGTCGATATGAGTGCTGACGATGCCAGTGACCTCACTTTCGTCTTAGCTCTTGCCATGCTCAACTACCTCTTCACCTTCGTTTTCTTCGTTGAGATGGTTCTTAAGCTGGGAGGCTACGGCCCCATCGGCTACTGCAAGGATCCTTTCAATATCTTCGATGGCATTCTTGTGACTCTTTCCCTTGTTGAGCTCTTCCTTGCCGGCAATGCGACTTTCTCAGCTGCCAAGAGTGGCAAGGTTGTTGGCAAGAGCGGAAGGATGCTCAAGCTCCTTAGGCTCTTCAAGTTTGCGAAACTTCTGCGTATCCTTAGGTACGCCAGGTTCATGAACGTTGCGAGCTACGAGGTTAAAAGGTCTGGGGCTATGACTCTTCAGCTCGAGAAGGAAAATCTTCTCCGCGAAGATAAGGAGGGGAAGGGAAATAAGAGGGACAACGTTGTTAAGAGACTGAGTATTCTTGGTGGTGAGTATGTCGAGGGTTCTGCCGTTGATGTGGAGAGGAAAAGAGTAGAAAGAAGATTGAGCAGGAGGAACACTTCGCGAAGTGTGATAATTACGGGCAGCTTAGACGCTGACATGGAAGACGACTATCTGCCCATGGAGAGAAATGAGAGGAATGACGCCGTGGCTGTCCATAACCTTATCAAGGTTTACGAGTCACCAGGGCGCCCCCCCGTCACTGCCACAAACGACATCGGCTTTGGAGTGAGGGAGGGTGAGATCCTTAGTCTTCTCGGGCCCAACGGAGCTGGTAAGAGTACCGTTCTCAACATTATGACAGGCAGCGTTGCGCCAACGTCCGGAGAAGTTTACGTGCTTGACAAGAACATCAGCACCCAGTTTGACCAGATCAAGAGCAGAATAGGTTTTTGTCCACAATTCGATGCCCTCATCGGCTACATGAACAGCTACGAGACCCTGACAATGTTCGCTAGAATCAAGGGGATCGACGAGGAGCACATCCAGCCCCTCGTTGATAGCTTAATCCAGTGCATCGGACTCGGTCCTCATGCCCACAAGATGTCTTTTCAGTACTCTGGAGGCAACAAGAGGAAGCTAAGTGTTGCCATTAGCCTGCTTGGTAACCCTGACCTCGTCTTCCTTGATGAGCCCTCCACTGGTATGGATCCTGCTTCCCTGACGGACGTTTACAGTTGCGTCTGGATGTGGACGAGATCTGGCAAGAACCGAAGTATCGTCCTGACTACTCATAGTATGGAAGAAGCTGATAGTTTGAGCAACAGGATTGCCATCTTGGTCAACGGTAAGCTTGCTGTTCTTGGATCCGCCCAGGACTTGAAGAGCAAATTTGGGATGAACTACACCTTCGAAAGTATTCTATCACCCGGGGTTGACCTGCATGAAAGGGCAGAGACTCTTAAGGCACTCATCGAGCAAGAATGTCCGGGTGCGACAGATGATGGCAGCTTCGATGGAAGGGTCAGATACGAGTTGCCGCAAGAGAGCCTTAAACTCTCAAATATGTTCAAAGAACTCGAGGGCAAGAGGGAAGAGCTTCAGATCAAGGATTACACCATCAGTCAGACCACGCTTGAGCAAGTATTCATCCACTTTGCTCAGCACCAGTTCTAGATCTCCTGCGGGGAATTATTGAGTTTTGGATAAGGTGGGATCAGGGAAGGGGGATCAAGGGGGGGGGGATTGGTTGGTATTTAATTTAGTTCATTAACAGGTTTGGTTAGGTTAGGTCAGGTCAATACTGTACACTAAATAAAATAAAAGGCATAACTAGGGCTATCGAATAAACAGTATTCGTATTTTTTACAATATCTATCGCTCGATTTCGATCTTATGCCTTTATTTCCTGCTCGTTTAATCACGTGGCTTTCTCTCTTGTTGAGACATCCCTGAGAACGCTCCTCTTGACTTCTCTTCTACTCAAAGGTTTTTCTCTTATGTGGTTTGAGTGATCTAGGTTGGCCTTCCTAACCCTCTCTTCTATTGAGAGCTTTGGGGCAGATTCTTTTATAGATGGTCGGGCTTCCTCGCCGCCAACACTGTTCTCGCTGATTGAATTTAGAGCAGCTTTCTTGTCCCTGGCTTTCATCTTCAGCATCTTCTCCTTTTCCTTCTTGTGTTCCTTCTTGTTCTTGAGGATGATGTCGTTGGAGAGCCACATCTCTTCTTTCTTGTGTTGAAGGACTTCCTCGTTCACAAAGACTACAACCCTAACTTCTTCAAAGAACGCTAGGGCCTGTTTCGGGCGAGTCCTTCCGTGCTTGTACCCGTTGCCCTTCATTCCTCCAACATAGTGGGGGTCGGCTAAGTCATGGTCCTTGGGGCGGGGGACGTCAATCGATGGCTCCTCCGGGTTGATCTTATTGGACGCGGCAGCCTTGGCAGCCTTCTGGACAACAACTTTGCCGCCCGGGAGGTACTTGACCCCTTCGCCGTAGGTGTAGTTGTCGGGAGGGCGGTCGACCTCATCTCCATGAATTTGGTAGTGATCGTCCTTGTTGACCTTCATGTAATGTTTGTACTTTCCAGGGCCCTTGTGGCCATATTTGTTAGAAAACAGGGGGTAACGCTCGTAACCGTAGGTGAGCTCCGCTTCGGTGGCCCCACAGGTCAAAAAGAGTAGAATGAGGTGGTAGATGGCCGTGGCACCGACGACAGCAATACCTTGGGCCATCTCTCTCTTCTTCCTTTTCATGTCCACGATCCAATGCCCATCGTCGTGGTCGAAGTTTGGGACGTGCATCTTTCCCGAACTGTCAGGAATCCCAGTGTTGAGGTCACCCACTAAGGAAAGGAGATGAGGAAAGAAGGAGAGGGTGGTTAGTTAGAGAGAGTTAGGGGAGGGCGACGACCGAGAAGGGCTGGTAAAATTCACTGTTTTGGACCGCTCCTAGGTGCTCCTGGCGCGGAGTCGCGCGAGGTGATCCAAAACGAGCTTCACTCACATTGAGGTGGGGCCTTATCCTCAGTATTGTCGTCCTCTCCCATGGTGGTTTTTTCATCCATTAACGCACTAGCCGACACAAAAGAATCGACTCCCGAGATAGACACGTGTCTTTCTTTAGGTTTGCCCATGATTTATTCCCGTTCTCAAAGTACAGCCCCCCCAAAGCTTTCACAAGCGGGTAAGACCACGCGTTAGGGCTCAGAAAAGAAGAGAGGAAAGGGCCAGTAAAAAGCCGGTAAGCCCCCTTCCGGCTCTTTTGTCGTGACGTATAACTTTGTGGTATATCAATCAAGCGTTAATTTCGCTTGTATTGCTTCTTTTCCAGCTGTGGTGTGAAACCGCTTCTGGCGGATAGCGAACTAACTCCTCTCTTTACACACTGTTGGGCTAAAGATTTTGAGACACAAAGAGCTCTCTTGCGTTTTCTTTGTCTTTTTCATTCCCTTTGTAAGTTCTCTGGCCTTAGGTGGCTTTTTTAAGCTAGTTGGCGACTTTGGGGGTAGAAAATCCCCCTAATGAGCGGCATTCCCACGAGCGATTGTAGTGAATCCTCCAAGGGGCCCAACTCGAATTCAGAGCTGGAAGATGCTGTGAGCTCCCAAAGAATGGATCCCGCCGTTGCTGATGGGGGCATTCAGCAAAACGTGCAGCAGTTTGCGGAGGCATTTGAGATCCAAACGGAGATGGATAAGCTTGAGTGGTTTCGGTCTGTAAAGATTGATCCTTGGACGAACAGGTTTACCAAGGACGATAATGTGGCCGAGGACATGGAGAGGACGTACTGGGAGCAGGAATCTAAGTTCCATCAGCCTGCGCTTTCTAGTATGACAACCATCTGGATGGCCTTTAACTTCTTCATCTTGATATGCGACATGCACCCCATATATTTGACAATGGAGACTCCGAATGTGATCAAGATGGTCGACTTCCGCGACTCTTACATAGTGGCGCTGGTATTCCGGCTGCTTGTCTTCTTTGTTTTGCTCACTGCCAAGCTGACCAAATTTTTCATTGGTCCGCACTGCCGCTTCTTGAAGAGCAAGTGGACTTTGCTAGTAGGCATGAGTGTCATCCAAATCGCTGAGATGATTCTTGCCATGCTCACGATAGACGACGAGCCTGGGATTCATTGCATAATTATGCTCATTATGTTCAACTTCACGCCGCAGAGGCTCGTCGAGAAGGCTCCTGTCTGCATCTGTACCTACGCGGTTTGGTTTACCTCCCTCTTCATTTGGAGCGCGACATGGGAGAAGGACGCAAAGTACCAGGAACTTTGGGGCTTTCCGAAGGAACAGACGGGATTCTTCAACAAGAACGGCTGCACGCTTTGCTACCAAATCATCAACCTGCTGACCGTTACAGGTGTTTTCATGGCCGTACAGATTTATATCGTGTTCGTCAGGGAGGAGCACTTAAGCCAGAACCTGCTCGCTATCAAGATCGGAGAGGTGCAGTCAACAATAATTTCCAAGAGAAACAAGACGAACCAAATGCTGCTAGACTCCATGCTTCCCCAGGAGATAACGAAGGAGATTCCCATTTCGAGTGATGATAACCTGACGTACGTTGAGTCCTACACTGACGTTACGGTCCTCTTCTGCATGATTGACAACTTTGGCGAGATCTCTTCCACCTTCGACGCGATTGAGCTTGTCTCGATTCTCAACGGGGTCTACTCTGGATTCGACGATCTTGCGGACGCGTTTGGCTCCATCTATAAGGTGGAGACCGTCGGAGAGGTGTACATGATGGCAGGAGGCTGCCCTCGGAGAACTGTCACCCATGCGACAGACGCGGCAGAAATGGCCCTTGCCATGGTCCGTTTAATGCCTGAAATCAGGGTCCAAATTAAGGACGCCATCTTTGACGACAATTCGAGCGTGGACAACCGGGAAAAGAAAATGGACATCTTGGATAAGTTAAGCATCAAGATTGGCCTCAACACTGGCCAGGTGACTGCCGGAGTCATCGGGGCCACCTGTCAGCGATTTAAGCTCTTCGGAGACACCGTGAATACGGCTTCAAGAATGGAGTCGCGTTCGTTACCCAATAAAGTACAGATTTCTGACACCACCTTCAAGCAGCTCGTCAAAGCCAAGAACTTTCTCTTCAAGAAAAGGGAGCCGATGCCCATCAAGGGAAAGGGCATTATGCAGACATATTTTGTGCAGGGCATGTCGCAGGAGGCGCAGGACGTTGAGCATGATTCTCTTGATACTTTGGTCACTCGTGAGGACCAGATCAAGTTCAACTTTGTTGACGTCTGCAAAAAGGCGATTAAGGAATCGCAGTCCAAGGACGGTGGACACGGGGAGATGGACGCCTTCAGCAAGGCTCTCCAGGACACATCAATTCTCGGTGGCACCGATGCTGAAGATCTCAACATTGAAGAAGAGAGCACGTCCAACGGAGAGAGGACCAAAAGGAACGGCATGCACCAACTTGACGAGGCTAATCAGACCTCTCATTTTATCGGAACATTTAATAGACTGCAGGCCAGGGCCAAACCTCAGCTTCCTGTGAACCAGACCCTTCTTTTCCTCTTCGGTTATGACATTCAGGCTGTCAAGCCCTCGACAACCGAAGCGATGCTCGAGGCACACTACCGTCTGCACATCTTCTGCAAGGAGCGAAAGTGAGTTCCTTCCCTTCCCCGAAATGGTTCTCGTTC
>JGI24540J26637_10000265_pt1 | contig 21372 bp, 14 predicted proteins | sample NorSeaMetagenome_FD_26637 | JGI IMG/M metagenome (IMG submission 26637)
TGTNTTATAATAGAACGCGCGCGTTTAAATGGAGAGAGGGAGAGAGAGAGAGAGTTTAGACCCTTATCGCTGGAGCGAGAGAGAGAGGAGGTTTTCTTTGTTTTTTTAACCTCTCTGCGTTTTTTCGTACACACGCTCTGCTCAAAAAGAAGAAAAAAGAAGAGATCGATGTTGTCTTATTAAGATTTTCGTCGTCCTCGAAGAGATAAAAAAATCCAATCCAACTCTCTCATCATCATCATCACTCTTTTGCACGCGCCGGCGATTTCCTGCACACTTTAATAAAAGAAGAATTTACTAGTATTTCTCTTTAACGACAGCGCGCGCTTAAATCAGTGAAATGATGTCCGCTTTATCATCCTCGATGGTGAGCTCCCGAGTGGTTCTCAGACAATTTTCCTCCTCCTCTTCTTCTTCTTCTTCTTCATCCCAGTCAACAAGTAGAAAATCATCTACTTCTTCTTCTTCATCGAACAACAGAAGAACGAAAGTTCAAAGAGCCATCCGCGCTCAAGCTGTTCAGCAACACGAAATGACGGAAGGAGGCGTTTTGCTTCCCACCGGTTTGTACTGTCCGGACACCACCCAAACGTTCAGACGTAAAACCAGAACTATCCAAATCGGTAACGTGAAAGTTGGCTCGGATCACCCTATTGTGAAACAAACGATGACGACTTCGGATACGAGAGATGTGGACGCGACGGTGAACGAAATCATGCGATGCGCCGACGCTGGAGCTGAAATGGTCAGAATTACCGTTCAAGGTATGCAAGAAGCGAAAGCGTGCCAAGAAATTAAGAACAAGTTGTTGCAAAGTGGCTATACCACTCCCATCATAGCCGATATCCACTTCGCGCCGAAAGTAGCGATGACGGTGGCGGATTGCTTGGACAAGATTCGAATCAACCCGGGCAACTTTGCCGATGGCAGAAAGAAATTTGAGGATATCTTGTACGAAACGGACGAGGAATACCAAGCGGAAATTGATGAGATTGAAGAGGTCTTCACGCCGTTGGTATTGAAGTGCAAAGCGAACAACGTCGCCATGCGTATCGGTACCAACCACGGATCTTTGTCTGCGCGTACTTTGTCCAGATTCGGAGATACTCCGGCTGGTATGGTCGAGTCTGCATTTGAATTTGCGAGAATTTGCCGCAAACACGATTATCACAACTTTGTGTTTTCGATGAAAGCCTCGAACCCGTTGGTCATGGTTCAAGCTTATCGCTTGTTGTCGTACGAGATGTACAAGCTTGGATGGGATTATCCGTTGCACTTGGGGGTTACTGAAGCTGGCGAGGGTGAAGATGGTAGAATGAAGTCTTCCATTGGTATTGGTGCGTTATTGCTCGATGGTTTAGGGGATACGATTCGTGTTTCGTTGACGGAAGCCTCTGAGTTGGAGATAGAACCGTGCACGAGATTGGCGAACCTCGGCATGAAGGCGTGTGCGGAAAAGTTGGGCGGTGAGGACAAATTCACCGAAACAAAGAGAGATTTCCAATCGTTTGAAAGATTTAATGGTGATTTGCCGGAACAAAAGGCTGACGAAACCATCGATTACAGAAACGTCTTACACAGAGACGGTTCGGTAATCAGCTCAGTCACGGTGGAACAATTAGAATCTGAAGATCAGTTTTACGCCGAGTTGGGTTGCATGCTCGCCGTTGGTATGCCGCTCAGAGACATCGCGACGTCTGATTCTATCTTGTTGAGACAAGCCCCGCAAGCTTCTCAAGAAAAGGCCATGAGAAGTATCCGAAGATTGCAAGAGATTGGCTGCGGCGTTCTCGTCCCGGAAGCCGAGTTGAAGAAGAACCCGGTGCCGAACGCGATTGCTATCGTATCTTTGGCGCAAGCTATCGCCAAGGAAGCGTTGCCAGAATGCGCCGAACGGTTTGCCGTCACTTTGAACGGCTCCGAGAGCAACGAAGATTTAGCAAAATTGAAGGACATCGATGCCATCATGCTCTTGATTCAAACCGAAAAAGGACGGTCGAGAATCCACTCCTCGAGAAGAATCTTTGAAGTGTTGCAAGCGAATGGCGTGAAGATTCCGGTGATTCACCACAAGCACATCGTTGATGGCGACAAATCTGACGTCGTTATCCAGTGTGGTGCTCAAGTTGGTGGCTTGTTGTGCGATGGTAACGGTGACGGCGTCCTCTTGGAATACGTCGGAAACGAAAAAATTCCATTAAGCTTTTTGAGAACGACTTCGTTCGGTTTGCTCCAAGGCTCGCGCATGAGAAACACGAAGACGGAATACGTTTCGTGCCCGTCGTGCGGTCGTACGTTGTTTGACTTGCAAGAAGTCACCGCCCAAATTGCTGAAAAGACTGGTCACTTGCCGGGTGTCGCTATTGCCGTCATGGGCTGCATCGTGAACGGTCCAGGGGAGATGGCGGATGCCGATTTTGGTTACGTCGGAGGCGCTCCTGGTAAAATCGATTTGTACGTCGGGAAGGAAGTCGTCAGAAGAGGTATCCCGATGGAAGGCGCGACTGAGGAGTTGATTGAATTGATCAAGGAGCACGATCGATGGGTCGAACCGAAAGAAAAAGCCGCAGTTGCCGCGTAAAAAAGTACTTTAAAGGAAAGCGCTGCGGGGTTCATCAAAGCAGTTGTTTTTACTCTTGATAAGTTTATTAATATTAGCATTTTTGACGTGACTTCTACTCAAAAATAAATCATTTGTTCTCGCTCACTCTCAATCTCTTTCTCTCTCACACATACGCTCACTCTTTTTCTTGTTTGGATGTTGTTGTTATTGTTGTACCCTGGTACCAAGGTACTGTTTATGTTTGTTACTTTTCTTCTACTAGATTTTATCTAACGCTTGTTTGAAATCCGCTTCGATATCTGCGTAATCTTCGATACCACACGCGAATCGAACGAGATTGTCTTTAATACCAATCGCCGCTCTTTTTTCAGGTCCTTGATCCCAGTAAGAAACAACCGTCGGTTGTTCGATCAACGATTCGACACCTCCCAAAGATGGCGCGATGTACGGCAACCTGCATTCGTCGATAAACTTGGCGGTTTGCCACAAATCTCCGTCGACTTCAAAAGAAACAACCCCGCCAAAACCAGTCATATATTTCTTCGCTACCTCGTGATCTTGATGCGATTTCAAGCCCGGATAGTGAACTTTCGCAATCTTTGGGTGTGCCTCCAACCATTCGGCTAACCTTTGCGCGTTCGAGTTGTGTCTTTCGACTCTTAAACTCAACGTTTTCAAACCTCTCAAAATCAAGTACGCGGCGTGCGGGTCCAAAACCCCTCCGACAATGTTGTGGAACGCTCTCACTTTACTCACGGCTTCTTTTTGTCCAACAATGACACCAGCTAGCACGTCGTTGTGACCTCCCATATACTTGGACGCGGAGTGAATGACCAGATCTGCTCCAAACTTGAGCGGCTTCAAGTTACACGGCGTCGCGAAAGTCCCGTCGATGCACACTAAGCATCCTTTTGGTTTGCACATCTTTGAAATTCTGTCGATATCAACGCACCTTAAATAAGGGTTCGTCGGCGACTCAGAAAAGTACAAGGAACAGTCGTGTTCGTCCAAGGCTTTTTGCAAACCATCGTAATCGGACGGATCCAAAACCGTCGACGTGATACCCATCTTCGGGAGAAACGTTTGGATAAACTGACGGGTTCTTCTGTAGCAATCCGTAGTGGTGACGATGTGTCCTCCGGCTGGAACCAAAGAAAGAAGCATGGTCACTGCGGTGCACATCCCGGAAGCAGATAGTAAGCAATCGTCGCCACCTTCCAATAAGCGAATTTTCTCTTCCGCCGCCCGTGTGGTCGGGTTCCCGTACCTCCCGTACTCGAACGACCCGTAGTTACCCTCTTGATAATCGATCAACTCTTGGGTATCTTTAAACGTATACGTGGACGTGCACACGATTGGAGTCGTCAAGGAATCTGAGATTCTCGGTCTCCCACCTCTCTCGCCGTTGTGAACGGCTTGCGTGGATTCTCCCCAATCGTTGTCTGGCGTGACCGAGTTCGATACCGCTTTTATTATCATCGTCTGTTTTTTAGTTTGTTTTCCTGAGGAGGAGGAAGAGGAGGAAGCATGTCGTCCTTTCTTTCGAAGCGAGAGGACTTTGGTATTCACGAGAGCCGCTCGGGCGGAGGATGACGTCAACGCGCTCGTGTGTGTGTTCATATTGTATGTGTTGCTTTGTTTAGAATACAATAAACCTGATGAGTATTGATGATGATGATGAAGAGTCTATCTCGTCAGTGATTAGAAAAGGACTATATAGAATAAAAATCCATCGAACCGCACCGCTTTTGGTCTCTCGATGGAGATGAGAGAAAAAAGTCATCGCGAGACGACGCAAAGGATAAGACAATATTAATACGCGTTGAGTATCCCTCGCACGCGTTTAAATAGGCATACACGAGACGATGACGCGCGCGTCGGGGGAGATGTCGAAAGAAGAGATCGTTGGAAGTCTTACCTGTGAGAGAGAGATATTGTTACAAACGAAGTGCGCGTGTGTGTTACCCTCACTGATTTGATGAAGCAGATTATCTGACGCACACTAATAAGCACTACAAAATACAAAATAGGTTAATTTTTTGCTCATTTTTTGCCTTTGATTTTTGAGCGGTTCGTTGGAGTTAAGGGTGAAACGACCTTTTAACAAAAACAACAAACAACAACAAAGAACAGGTATACATACTACAGTAGTAGTAGTAGTAGTAGTGGTAGTATCATTAGTATCATCAGTATCATTATTCAAGGGAAATGCCAAACCCAAGGTTTATAGGTTGACTCTCCAACTTCCAAGGCGCTTGGCTCAACTGAAACTGACTGGCGCCTTCGGACGCTCTCGCGAGAAGGAGGTCTTGGTCCAGAAAAGTCGAGGTTTCTTCCGGGTACCAGACGCCGTAGGAACTCTCTCCTTCCAACATGGCCAATGCGAACGCGGCGACGCTTTGACCGACGCACTCGCTCAGCTTGTTGTGCGTGAATAAACTCGTGCTAATCTTACCGTCTTTCAGTTTACAGTCGATCTTTATGCTCATCTTCTCTCCAACCGCGGCGTCGACGAGTTTCACGAGAGGCATCAACGCCGAAGCGACTTGTTGGATCAACTCCTTGTTTTTTAAAACATCAGACGGTAATAATCGAGCCATGGCGACCATGGCCGTGTTCCAAATTCCAGGACTCGTTCCAAAACGAGCTTTGATGGTCGGCACGTTGAATATTTTGTGTGTGCTTTCGACTTCAGGCAAGTTGTAGAGGAAAATTTCGCGTTTTCCAACGCCTTTACCGAAATCGACAACTTTCCGCGAACTCGCCGCTTCCATTCGAACTTCGTTCCCGTTTTCGTATATCGTGACTTCTTCGCCGCACAAGAGGAAACTGGTTGCTAATATCGTGCTGCCTACGCCACCGGAGCCGGCGGTGAAATAGTTATACAATAAGTACTCGATTTCGTCTTTCTCTTCTTGCGATGAGGACGATGATTCTGCTGCTTCGTCTTCGTCGTTTCTCTCCCGGGCAATCTTGGCATCCCTCAGTTGGTTCTCGATCGCTTTCGCAGCCATGATATTCGAGACGCCCGGGTAGATGCCACCGCTCGTGATTGCGGTGACTTTACTCGCCTTTGCTTTGGCGTCCAAACTCTTCGCGTTTTTCGCGTACGACCCGTCGTCGCACACGTCCAAGTAGTTTGGTACGCTCAGGTTGATGCACGCCTCTAAAATGTTGCACGTCTTCACTGTTTGGAACGGTCCCGCGGTGTTGATGACTAAGTCAGCGCCTTTAATGGCACTTTCGATGGATTGGATATCGGAGACGTCCACTTCCCGGAACGTCGTCGTTTTAGACCGTAATCCAGGATATCTCGAAACTGTTTCCTCGAACGACGCTTTGTTTCTAGAGGCTAGAACTATTTTCGAAGACGGGGAGGATTCGGAGAGAGCTTTCTGAATCGCATTCGCAGAGCTCGAACCGACTCGACCGGTGCCTCCGATGATGACAATCGTTTTGTCTCCTTCTAAGGAAGAAGATACGGACACCGATGATTTTTGCAATCGCCGTCCCGACGAAGACACGAGCTGTTGACGGTTGTTATTGTCGCGAAAAACACATCGGTTACACTGATATCTTCGTAACGAAGGGGGCAACGAGAAGGATGAGGTCGTGACAGTCGCGCTCATACTGTGTGTTCGATTTTGGGCAAGCGCTTTTTTTGTGCCGTGATGAGGTACATTTTACTTCCTCTCGAAAGGTGGAAAACGAGAAGTTCCTCTATATTATATAGAAATAATTCGAGCAAGAAGTTTATGTAATTATATTGATATGAATTACTATATATAAATATTTATTACTATAGATTTAGGTACGATAATTAAATATTCTTGAATTAAATATTTTTTTTAGTTTCTCTTTCCTATTAAATCACATATATGTCCAACAATCCGTAGATTATAGCCTATATTATAGATACAAAATAATCGATTGTGAAATACGCTGGATTTTTCCAATATAGATACAATGAATCTCGTATCAGGGATATTCTCTTTTTTATTATTTCCGAATAATTTCATATTTCGCGTGAATCNGACAATTTCCCGAATATTATTACGTATATATTGATATTATTAAATATTGTGCCAGTATATATTGAAAATATTGTAAGAAATTAGAAAAATCGGGGCAAGAGTTAATTCTGATTTTTTATTTTTGTATTTAATTTTTTTGGAGCAGAAAAATTCTTTTGGAGCGACAAAAAAAACGCTTCAAAACGGAAAACGAAGAAGAACAAGAACAAGAACAAGAAGAGAACGAGAAACAGCATCGAGACGTTAAATCTATCTCGTACAATTCGTATTGTTGTTGAGGCAGTAGTAGTATCCATACGCAGTGAGTGAGTGGGAAAAGAATACGTAGAGGAGTAAACTTCTTTCTGATTTGATTATATCGATTGCATTGCAACAACAGACGACATGTTCGTGGAAAAAGGATCTGAGACCGAACAACGCCTCGTCTCTCCTTCGACGACAAAACCATTAAACTTGATCAAACTAAACCATTTCAAAACGAAAGCGAGCGCGCACTTAAAAGATGGCAATTACATCGCCGCGTACGAAACGTACTCGATGTGCATCGATATGGTTTTAGAGTCATCGTCGTCGTCGTCGTCTTCACAAAAAAAAAGGAACAAAGACGAAACGCTCGTCCTCGAGTCTCTCTACTGCAACCGATCGCTGACGTACGAGAAAGCTGGGAAATATACGCTCGCGTTAGAAGACGCATTAAAATGTAGAGATACGAATTCAAAAGCTAAATGGCGTGCGGCTATGGCGTTGAAAGGATTGAATCGTTTCCCAGACGCTTTAGACTGTTTTCGTGAAAGCTACCGGTTACTTCCAGCGAGCGAACAGCCTTCTTACTTTGGCGAGTACAATAAGGTCATTTGCAACGTAACCAAACGATTGACGCGAGAGGATTTAGGGAGATATGTCATGAAAGAAGTCAATGCAGTGTGCTTACCGCCGAGACTGGAGACGGTGACCAAATTGGAGCAAGAAGAAGCGATGTTCCGCGCGATTCGAGAGGAACACTCGCAAAACCGAAAGCCGGGCGACTATTACACCTACGTCGCAAAGTGGGTTCTCAAACCAATGTCGCTCTCCATGGCGTACATTCAACGTTCGCAGATGTTTTACAAGGCGAATTGCTTCAAACAAGCGAGATTGGATGCGGCCATGGCGATTGAAAATTGCAAAGGTGGGGTGAGTAGAAAAGAAAGTATGAAGGAGTCCGAAAAGGAGACAAAGAAAGAAGAGAAGAAGGAGGAAGAAGAAGAAGAAGGAAAAGAAGACGAATATAACATGTCGTACAAAGAGGCCTCAATATACGTCAAATACAACGACAGATCTTTAAAAGTCGAACCGTTCGCGTGGTATCTTCTCGGTAAAGGCTTCCAAGGCGAACCCGGCTTTTCGAAAGAAGACTTTGTTCCAGATCACAACGCCGCCGGGAAGTGCTTCGCCCGGGCCCAACACCTCGACCCCGATAACGAAATGTATCGAAACGCATTCCGAGCGATGACGTCGAATTTAGATAACGCGGAAATGTCCGCCGTGTTGAACGACAAGCACGAACAATACGAGACGTCTGAATTCGGTATCGTGGATTACGATTCAAATACAGACGGAGACGTTTATCTCGGGCACGGGAAAGTCACGTTCGAGTGCGTCAACGCAAAGCTGATGATGTTCACTACGGCTTCACGTTTCCAGTTGAGAGAGTACATCTCGAAGAGTGCAAACATCGAGTTGAAGAAAGTCTTGATCGAAAGCGTGAAATTGGTCTCATCATCGTCCACAAAAGAAGACGAAAACAAGGAAAATAAAGCGTTTTCTCCTTCTTCCTCGACGTCTCTTTGCGTCGAGTTTCAAATGGATTTCGCCAACGATAACGAGCATGCGAAAAAATACATGAACGCCATAGACAAAGAGCAGAAGATCGTTCTAAAAACGCTCGGTTTAGGTAAGTTTTCTTTCGTCGGCATCGAGTTTGTTGCTGCAAAGACGCTCTCGTTCAAAGGCTACGGGTTCGGCAGAATTTTACAAGAGGAGATATCGGCCGGAAAAGAAATAGTCGTCGCGCAACGACCATCCAAAGCGATCGATTTGCCGTACCAAAACTATAAACTCACTCACAGCGACGGGACACCGATTGAGCGCGTGGAGAAACACGCGTTCGGGATGACTGAAATCCATTACGACAAAGGTCACATGGGACGAAACAAAGAAAATGTATGGGTGTCCTTGATGGATGATTCCATCCGTTGGCGCCAATCGAGTTCGGAAGTCAAAGTCATCGTAAACACAGTCCCAAAAGATCGATTCACGAAACACCACCTTGATGTCTCCATCAAAACAAAGTCGTTAAAAATCACCGATCGCGATACCAAAGAGGTGTACGTATCTGGCGAGCTCGAATACCACGTCCTCCCGGAAAGTTCTTCCTGGTACCACTTACAAGGTGACGGTGAAGACGGCTTTGTTTTCTTACTCGAGAAAGCAAACTTAAAATTACTCTCGAAGGCAGACGATTGCGAACACGCGGACATGTGGTGGGATCGTCTGTTTTCCGCGCACTGCAAGATTGCTTTTGACGACTACGACAAAGACTACTCAGACTTACCGGCGCCAATCATGAACACTCACCTGGCGTTCGAGCATTCCAAACAATCTGTCTCACACATCGAATTTGAAGAAACAAAAGAACGTGACTCGTGTCAAGCGAAAGATGACATTCGCAAACGCGAGCGACAGGAGCGTTTGAACGTCTTGCGCGGTGGCGGCGCGTACAAGAGTTGGGTTCGCCTCGAACGCGAGTCGCCGTCGAACGATCCTTTGAGAACAGATAAGAAGAAACCAGGTGGAGGTGACCGAGACGCCGAGTTGTTCGATTAAGTCGTCGTCGAGTGATGATGATGATGATGATCAAACTAATACTATGCACACATTATTAAAAGTACTCACTCAATCACTTGGTTCCTTTTCGTGTTTTTCACTCTTCCTCGCACTCTTTGGTTTTCATTTTATTTCACACAGGCGTATTTTTTTCCTCATTTTTTTCTCGTAGTAGAGTAGTAGCAGTAATACAATAAAGATAATGGAAGAAGTCGATGAGAAGAAGGAAGAAGACGAAAAACCTTCAAACGAAGTTGCCGTCGCCGCCGATAAGGCCGTTCCAACGAAGGAGACAAAAGCGCTCCCGAAAGCTTTGCTCGAACGACTGAAAAAGAAAGGCATCGTCCCCGCCGTCGTCGTCCCCAAAGAAGAAGACAAAGAAGAAAAGAATGATGAGGAAGAGAACGTTCCACCTCCACCTCTTCCGAAAGGATGGCGAGAAGGGAAGAGCGAAGACTACGACAATCACGCGTACTATTACAACGCAAAGTTGAACATATCTCGCTGGACGAGACCAAAAGAGAAGAAGACAAAGAAGGAGAAAGAAAAAGTGCCACCATTTTATTGGAAGACGACTGTCGATAAGAAAACAAAGCGGGAGTACTATTACAACGAGAAGACGAACTATTGCACGTGGGTGATGCCGGAAGATCCAGCGATAGTTGCTAAAATGATTCGATGCGCCAACTGCGGAGGGTTCGGGCAAGGTTTAGTCAAAGAGCACGGTTTTTGTAACCGCTGCGCGAGAGAGTTACGAGTGAGGAAGAAACCGCCGCCGACGAAACAGCGAGGTGGAGGGCAGAAAAAGACGTTGGTTTTGTAATGTACTATACGATAGCGATGGATAGATGTAGGATGTAAAAGTAGTTTACAGTGTAATATGCGGCAAATTAGCTAAATGAAAACAACGACGAACACGTCGAGACGGTATAAAATTTTTCCTTTCATTCCTCTTCGTGGTCTTCATCATCCTCATCGTAATCCTCTTCATCCTCGTCGCTTGGTATGAATATAAACTCTGTGTTGATCAATTGCGATAAAAGCTCCACGCTTTCCTTCTCTTTCAACGGTTTCCCGATGAACGCGAGCTCGCCTTCGTTCGCTAAAGTATACGCTATCGCTTTTCCTTCGTCCGTTTTCATCGTCCACGAAATCCCACCAGCAAAGAATAACAACCCGCTATCGTCGTCGTCGTCGTTGTCCATGGAATTATCGTTTACGCTATCGATGAATGCGAACCGCACGCCTTCGTTTCTTTGCAGAAACCCAGCTTCTTCCCAGGCGTCGTAATCAATCTCTCTTTTATTCGCGCCGAGTTGTTCTAGAAATCCTTTTTCGTCGAATAACGCGATGGACTCCCCGAACCGTTTTGCCGTGGCATGTTTCCCCATCCAAACCGCAACATCCCTCTCTGATTTTGGTTCCGCTTTCTTCAAAACGTCCCAGGCGTGCGATATGGCATCTTTATCGATGGCTCCAGACTTTCCCAATTCCGCCGGTTTCATCCACGGGTCTCTCCATCGAACGTCTTTATACTTGCTCGATTCTTGTTGCGCGTACGACCAAATCATCTCCTCGTGCATGGGCGCTAAAAAGCCTAAACTTAACGTCACTGAACACGCTCCATTTTCGTGCGGTTTCCCCAGCCCATGGTGCGCGATTTTCGGCGGTAAGTATAAAATGTCCCCCGGTTTCAACAAAAAGCTATCGTCCGCGACAAACTCTTTCAAAATACGAACGTCTTGGTTCGGAACGAACGACTCGTCTTTATCCGGCCAATACGCCTCGTTATCCGCAACGGACCAAAGTTTATCTCCTATGGCTTGTATTAAAAACACGTCGAAATTATCCGAGTGCGCGCCTACGCCTCCGTCCTCTGGCGAGACGGACGCTTGAATATCCGAAATTCTCCACCGCGGAAACTGCGGAAACAAATCCGTGATGATGCTATTCATCGCCGGTATTTTCGAGTCTAACTCATTAATCACCAAGCTCCAAGCTTGGTCGTCCGGTAACGTCTGCAACACTTCCTCCGGAAACGGTCCAACTTCCAACGTCCATTTTTTATCCTCCTCTCGCACTCGCATCAGACGAGAACTGAATTCGTCTTCGCACGCCAGGCCGGCGAGTTCATTCGTATCTAACGGACACTTAAAGTTCGGAATCGCGTCTCTCATCAGAAGGGGTTTCTTCTGCCAAAACTCTCTAAAGAATGTCTCCGCTTTCTCTTCGTCCAAGGGCATGGACGTTGTCTCCCACACTTCAACTTTTAGATTCGCTCTCACACTCTTCGAAAAATGCATTCTTCTTTTCGTTCGTGTTTTCTTTTTGGCGGCAGACAACGAATCCCCCCCTGATTTTAACTGCTGCTTTCCGGTTCTTCTTCTGGTGCAATAGCAGCAGTTCATCTTCTTCACTTGAGTCGCCGCCTTTGTTTTCATAAAAGTCGTCGTCGTCGTCGTCGTTTTCATAAAAGTCGTCATCGATGACAAAGCTCAGGAGGTTTAACTTTGGGGGTCGTTAAAGTTAAAATCTCTCTTTTCTTTGACGAAAGAAAGAAAGAAAGAAAGAAAGTTTTGCAAAAGTTTTTTCTTCCTTCTTTTGACGAAAGAAGAAATTTTCAGAGGAGCAGTTTCAGGTCTCAGACAGAGTTCTCCCTCTTCTTTCCCTTCTTCAAACGAAAACACAAAAAAACAACTTCTTCTCTGCATTAGAAGTCCATTATATATTTAAAAATGATGGACGTCGACGATCAGCAACACCACGCACACGTCCAAGCGAAGAAGAAAGAACCGTGGGTGGATAAATACCGACCGAAGAAAGTCTCGGACGTGGCGTACCAAACTGAAGTCGTCTCCGCGTTAGAGAAAGCGATGGAGACGCACAATTTACCGCACATGTTATTCTACGGCCCGCCTGGAACGGGGAAAACGACCTGCGCGTTGGCTATTTGTAAACAACTGTACGGACCAGAGTTGGGGAAAAAAAGAGTGCTGGAACTAAACGCCTCGGACGAACGAGGGATCTCGGTCGTGAGAGGGAAAATTAAATCGTTCGCGTCGACGACGGTAGGCGAAGGAGTGCCGGGATACCCGTGTCCGCCGTATAAGATTCTGATTTTAGACGAAGCGGATTCGATGACGAACGACGCGCAGTCGGCGCTGCGACGAATGATGGAAACGTACTCCAGAGTGACGCGATTTTTCATCCTGTGTAACTACGTGAGCAAAATTATAGACCCGATTTCTTCTCGATGCGCAAAGTTTCGATTTAAATCGTTAGATGGAGGGACAATGCACGAGAGAATAAACTTTATCGCGAAAGGAGAAAATTTACAGTTGGCGGAAGGGACGTTGCAAGCGTTGGAACACGTATCCGCGGGGGATATGCGTAAAGCGATTACTCTTTTACAATCCGCGGCGTCCTTGTTTGGATCAGAACTTACTGGAGATCGCATTCGCGAAGTTGCCGGTGTGATTCCGGATGAGAAAATCGAAGAGTTGTTGCAACTCTGCGTGGCCGGGGATTCTCAAAAATCGCAGGCGTTAGCGGAGGATATTTTGAAAGACGGGTTTCCTTGTTTGCAAATCTTAGAGCAGTTTGGGTACTATTTGGCTGATAGTGACTTGCTCGAGGACGAGATGAAAGCTGAAATTTGCTTGAAGCTAGGCGAAGTGGAGAAGAAATTGGTAGACGGGGCGGACGAGTGGCTGCAGTTGTCGCATTGTATCTCAATTGCGACGATTGTCTGCTCGACGAAACCAGAAAAGTAATAATAATAATGCTACGCTCTTGTACCTAGTATATAGCTACTTCTATATCTATTCTAATCTACCAGCAATAATGCATATAAAGCGCGTTTCTTCAACACGTCGATTCGGCGGAGTCTTTCTCCTTTGTGCACAAAGTCACCACGTTCGCGTCGACCAACGCTCTCAAAATATCCCCTTCCATCTTAAAGTTATGGTGCGGATGCGCCAACAAACGCTCTGAATCCGCATACTTCTTAAAATAGTGATATCGCAACCCTTCCGCTTTCATATCGTTCGTCTTTCTCGAGTCATCCAAGGAAAATCCGTACACGGAAACTCTTTTGCACAAGTTCAACAATAAATACACGCCTAGAAGGCCCGAAGACGGCGTTAATTCTTCCTCGCTATATTTTGCACGATTCTTCTCAAAATCTCTGAATCCAATCAACGCCGTTCTCGCTCCAGAAACCACACGGGAGGACAATAACAACGGTTTCTTCATCTCGCTCCTTCTCTTCGCGACGGTTTGCGAAAAAGTTTCAAACTGTTTCGTCGTCGCTCTCGAGACGATAAACGTCACATTACTCGGCTCTTGCGCTAATAAATACCTCGCTAAATTACTCGTACCGCCTGGAACATCCGTATTCGAGACGCCGTCTTCATAATACACCGTCGTCCACTTGTTGTTCAACATCCTATACGTGACTTTCGAGCCGACGTATTTCTCGTAGCCTTTCACCGGCGCTTGGTTCACGCGCATCACCGCCTCGTGTTTATCGATCGATTTCCCAAACTGAGTGCGTTTTAATATCCCAGAATTTCCAACTAATGCGCACGATTTGTGTATAATCTTCGGGCTTTGTTCTGGTAACACCCGATTGACTACATTTTGCGAAGCGAACGCGTCTTTTTCTCGTATTCTTTTGTGGTTCTCTTGGGAGATGAACAAATCGTCTTCGTCGAAGACAAAGTCGCGCAAATACGGTTTCTCCTCCGCTTTCTCCTCCACCGATACTCGCCAGTCTTCGTCGTCTTCGTTCTCCTCCACGTCATCGTACACGGAAGTTCCACTTCCACTCTTACTACTACTTTCCACAAAGTCGGATTCGTCGATATCGTAAACGTCTAAATCGCTCAACTGATACGAGGCTTCACCGGTTGGCATTCGATTGGAAACGCGAATCAACGCGGTGAACCAGAATGAAATCGCGGAGAGAAGGATTATCAAAACGTAGTATTTCTTTTGTTTCCGTCTTTTTAAGCCGCCTCCATCGCTGCTGCGACGCAGCAGCTCCGGCATTCTTCGAGAATGTTTCTCGTCGTAAAAAGGAGAGAAATGACGATTTTCAAAAAACGAGAGTAAAAACGGTTGTGGCGTGTCACATGTGTGTCTGTAAGAGTGTAACGGAGGTTAATACTAAAATACAATAACAATCTCATCACCGTCTTCTTCTTTGCTCTTCTTTCTCCTTCTTGGAATAGAACACGGTCCAATACGACTTCGTTGGATTGACGCCAAACCTGGCGCTTTCGTCGGCGAACCAATAGACCCAGCTTCGTACGCGCTCGTTATTTTTCAAGTCGATAAACTTTGGTATCGCGTCTAGGTCCATGAAGTGCGGATGTTCGTATATAAATACCACGGAAGTACAAATTAACGCGAGTAACATGTACAACGTGGACACAGAGAAGAACATGGACATGCAAAATAAAATGGCTCGTAGATCGGCGTAAAATATTTGAATGTCTTCGCCAAAGAGGTACGTGCACATCATGCAGTTGAATCCTAATATAGCCGATTGCCAAGTCATTCGATATCCGACATTCCAACACCACGTTTTATAATAACATCCTTTACACGAAGGGCTCAAAGTTGCAAACAAATAGTTCGCTCTGTACGCGATTAAGGTGTCCAATTGAATTCGTCCCAGAACTGGTTTGTGATCCATCGCCGACGCCTCTTTCGCCATCTCGTGTTCGACAATTTGCGAGGAAAATTCGTGNAATACATGGGGATCGCCGTGATAATACCCATCTTTATGCGTCAANGAACAGCATATAGGGCACGTGCCTCGCACTGGATTATTCGTGAATGGACACTTCATCGCGTTGAAGTTTACGAGTACTTCCTCCTCTTCGGTTCTTTGGAACAAACTTTTCATGTTCCTCCACGGTCTCTTATCGAAACTCGATCGGATCTTACCGTATTTGTCCGTATCGAGAAGAATGTACGCGAACGCGCAAACTAAGAGCATTAAACCAGCCACGCCTGTGGTGAAGTAAACTGTGCGTTTTCGTAAACGGGCGTTTTTGAAAGAAGGAGAAGAAAGAGAGAAGTCAGCAGCACAAACACCAAGACGCGAAACGCAAACAGAAGAGAGATAAAAAGACGAACGACGCACTTCCAAGTAAATACATGTACGTTGTTTTCTGAGAAAGCAGAACAATCCGCAAGAACAGGGTGCATCCGATGGGAATATACGCGCGCCATCGCATGCAGTTCGCGATACCGAACGGTTGGAAGGCAACTTGGAAGACAGTCATAATATTTTAAAACTTTGAGGAGTTGACCAAAAATGGTCTTACGATGTGACGAACATTTTCACATCCCAAAAAAGGAAAAACGAGGCAGAAGAAAAGACACGGGCGCATTTTATTTCTCTCCCTCTCTCTCTCTTATTTATTACAACAAAAACGAATTACTTCTTTGCATCCTCTTCTTCCCACGCCGGATTCTTCTTCATGATGACTACGTTTTCCAAATTCGAGGTGATTGGGATGTACTTGCCGCTTTCTAATTCGGCTCGGTCGCCCGAAGCTAGTAACACCGGCGTCGTGTGCGTCTGAAAGCCGGTGATTGTTTTTGGTCTACCAGCTTGGCCGACAACGTCGACAGCCTGGCCAACTCTCACGGGAATCGGTAAAGCTTTACCTTCCTCGTCGACACACATCAACATGCGCGGGACGGCTGCAGCGAAGAGATAATAAAGCATGTAATGATGCTTTCCTAAAATCGTGTGCTTCATGTCCAAACCGGCGAAGCAGGTGATCATCAAACCAGCCAGGGAGACGCTCGATTGCAAGGTTCTATCGGAATGCGTCGGAGATAAGGTGAGTAAACCTTTGCCCAAGTGCACTAACCCTTGCGAGACGCGGACTAAAAACAAAAGACTCGGTTCTTTGTAGTAGTAGCTCGTCAATTGTCGAAGCTGGTGCGCCAAACGCGCATTGTTCGTACCAGCGCCGACGATACCAAGCGCCAAGCAAGCAGATTGAGCGATTTCTTCCGAGTTATCGTGCGATAATCGACCTAATTGATCGGTGATTTCTAACTTCGGATCAGAAGTGTGCAACATGGCTAAACCGAGAGGAATAGCCAATTTCACCGAGTTGTCCCCGTACTGAATCAAGTGATCGTACGAACGGATCGCCATGTCGCGACCGAGGTCTTCACCCATGGCAATAATAGCAATGCCTAGGCACGCCACAGATTGCGCGTCTAATTTCCAACTGTCTTCTTCCGTCGATTCTTCTGTCGTTCTGTGTTCACCACATTTCGCAAGCAAGGCTTGTACTTTCAAGACGTTACCCGAGCAAGCGTAGGCGCAAACGTCGAGAACGACTTGGCAATACTCCGAAATGCGTTCCGGAAAAGTCTTCGCAACTTCTAACGTCGCTTCAACTTCTTGCTGTCTTTGCAAAAACATCAAGCCGAGACCTAAGCACATCAAGTGCGCGAAAGGATCTTCCAAATCTTTCTCCGGGCGAAGCATCAATGCTTGGACGATGGATTGAACGGACTCTTCGTGACACGTGCCGCAGTAAACTAAACCTAACGATAAAGCGGCAAACGCGCAAACATCCATTGGCGTGGATTCATCCGTTACAATTGGCGTCAAGAGTTCAGCCACTTCTTCCTTCTGGCAACCGGCGTACGCTAAACCCAAGCCCATGATTGCACCGATTCGAACGGACGAATTATCTTTGTTGACGGATTCGTAAAGCAGACCGTAAGCTGGATCGCAATCGTTTCTCACGTTCGTGTTGATCAAACCGACGGCGAGGAGACCACCAGCAACGACTAACGGCTCTTCGGAATACAAAAACGTATCCACTTGCGGTAAACCACCTTCGACGTCCCACAGCAACACAGATCCTAAACTCGCAGCTGCGGACATTTTGCCGTGGTCTTTGTTTTTGAAAATCCAGGAGACGTTGGAGGAAGAGCCGCCTTCGCCAGTCGTGCCTTCCGCGGATTGCGCGGTGAGCAACTTATCGTGACCGAAACCGGCGTTGACAAATGCGTTGACAAACGTCGCCGCTAAATTCGCGCGAGCACTATCTACAGCAGGCCCGGACGGCGCTCTGCCTTCAATCAAATGTGTTTTGTAAATATCCTCCGGTAACTTGGCTTCCATCACGTCCAAATCTCTCGCTAAAGTCAAGTAATTTTCGCAAAGCTTCGAGTTTGACATGATCAACGTCAACTCTTCCGCATCATCACCTTCTTGTTCGCACGGTCCTTCGTCTAATTTCAACGGGTGGCCGTGTCGAGCGAGAATGTAACAGAGCTGTTTCTTTTCTAACGGGTCCTTTGAAGCTAAAAATGTTTCTTCAATCGTACTTTGTACGCCAATCTTCAACGCCACTCGCATGGCGTCACACAATTTGTTCACTTTCATGAAAATTTTGTGCGCGGTGGACAAGACGATACCGTCTTCCGGTTCCGGCAAATAGCTCGAGCACGAGATCAAATACAAACACGTGCGCGAATAATTATTCTCCGTCACGTGGTCAATCAAATACTCCAACTTTTCCACTTCAATTAACAAATCCACTGCCTCAGGCTCGGCGTTGTGCGACATGTGAAATGGCACGATGTCTTTCACCAACTTCATCAAATCGTCAACCTCTTTATCTTTTGCGGTGACCCCTTCTTCTCCTTCTTCTAAGTCTGCGCGTCGATGGTACTCGATGCCGATTTCGCTCGCCAAGTTTCTCACGTACTCATGGCCCCAAAATCCAACCTCTTCTCCGCTCCCTAACATCTTATACTTCAACGACTCCGGAATGACATTCTCTCCCGGGGAATCCGTCATGGATAAAACTGAGATAACATCCGCTAAAAGTTTCTTGTTTGTCGCGTCTTTGATGGTCGGGTACTGGTCTTTGAAAGTTTGCAAGTGAGGACGCAAGAATTTCAAAGGTTTCGGCACCGAAGTCATCGAACTGTTGTTTTGTAGGCACGAGGAAGATTGAGAGAAGAGTGAACAGCAGGTGAGTCATTAGTACGCGAGCTTGATGATGTGAGAACGAAAGAAGGAAAAGGAAAGAAAGAAGGAAAACTATAGAAAAGAAATCGTCGATCTCGTTATTCGTCGTACCTCGTCGCCGTTTTGATCTCCGTTCGCATGCTCTCCAACGCCAACTTCGCCACGCCCGCTTTGGAATCCATCACCCTTTGGACTAACAGTTCCAAGTTTGTTTTCAGCTGAAGATCTTCCTCGGATAATTCAATCTCCGGTTTCGCGTCTTTACCAGTCGTTTTCGTAGACTTCTTTTCATCATCATCATCAGATTTGTCTTTTCCATCGGTGGTGGACGATGGAACGACGACGTCTTTCTTTTTCTCACCCATGTTGATGATGAGATGAGAAGATGATCCTCTTTGCTCTTAAAACGGGTTTCACGAAGTAACAGAAACGTGTCTCTTCCTACTCGCAACAAGGGGGAGAAAAGTAGAAAAACGATATGAGCAGAATAGAGAAGAGTGCGTGCAAAAAGTTTGAAGATGATCTGATGATGGGTCTGTCCAGTTCGTCCAGAGTGTCCAAAAAAGCACTCAAAAAAACCAACAGGAAAAAGAACTTCGTTGCACTTCATATTATTATACACAACACGCTATTTACTTATTTGTCTCCATTCTCGTGCGAGGAATATTCTCTGGCTTGAGCTTTCGTGAGCTCTCGCAAAATCATCGTCGCGTAATTGCCAGCGCCGAGCTTGAAGGAGAGTTTCGCGGCGAGAAGTTTTCCTCCTTTCTTCTCTACTTTTTTGTCGCCGTCGTCGTCTTTGTCGGTATTTTTCATCTTCTTCTTGACGAAAGCGTCCATGTCCGTTTTCAGTAAATCTATTTTCGGATCATCGTATCGCATGAACTCGCATTCAAGATCTTTCGGTTTTAGAAAGAGTCTGCGATAATCGCCCGGGTACGATCGCATAGAAAATTCCATGATGGAATGTTTCGTGAGCTCTAAGTCTACGCCGTCTTTGTTCATGGCGAGCTCGTGAAACAGAGCTTTGCCGTCCAACGTTTTATCGTCTTCGCCGTCTGCTTTGGTTACTGCCCAAGAAGGGTAGATAACTGCGTGTCCAGGAACTGGTAAAACGACATCGGAGGGATCAAAAGCATTCTTCGAGACGTCTTCAGCTGTGACAAGCTTCACTTTCTTCAAATTTTCGCCGCGTTTGAGACCTTTATCATAGGCTTCGTCCGAATGTTTTTGAATCTCTTCCGCTGTTTTCCCGTTGTCTTCGTCGTCTATAATGGCGACTAAATCACCCTCTACGACTGTGTTGATTCCAAATTTTCGGACTCGTTCGCTCGCAACTTTATTCCATAAATAACTCTGGTACGCGTTAATATACATGCGCTTCATCTTGCTCGGAATGGCTGTTAGCTGTCCGCAGAAATCGTTTTCGCGGCCCTTCGCTGCTTGCACCTCTAATATCGCGCGTTCTATGTGCATAAATCTAGGAATCGTTCTCAAAGCTTCCTGCGCGTCTTTAGTTTCGAGATATTTCTCCTTTGCTTGCTTAATCTTCGTGGATTCTTTCATCTTTGGCTGTAATATAACATCTACGGCTTCCTTGAACTTACCATTTAAGAGCAACGCTCCAATTTTATGCGTCGTGCCGGTTGATGTCTCTGAAGCATCCTGCGTTGTCGACGATACGTTGCCAAATCGCTGAGCGCCGAAATAATTAATCGTTCCAGTTTCGCGCAAGGCGTTAATACCAGCTATTACAGTCTCTTTGAGCCGGTCATCTATGTTTCTAAGACAGATGATGAATGCGTTCCCCATCGATTTGCCGAAATACAGCGGTCTTTCGACGTAGGTGAAGTTACCAATCTTTATATCTTTACACGCTTTGTTCAAAGAAGCGAGTCGGTACGCTCGGTACTTATAAACTGATATTCTTTGCGTCGTAACTGCTCGCTTATCCTTCGTACCAGCTATTTGAAACCGTTTCGGGTTACATTTCAGAAGGTTGCCAAGTTGATTCAGTGCGTCTGTCGTATCTCTTCCCGATTTACACATCACGAACTGCAAAGTCGTCGGGAGATCTGCTGGCCATTTCGGTCGCGTATCTGGAGTGGCTTTCTTGTGCCGCTTGTTGCTTTTGCTTTTATTATCGTCGTCTCTCGCGCCTCTCTTCTTGCCTCCCCCCGAGGACGGGTGCACGCGAATGCATAAATTTTGCCCATTCGTCGCATTCGGATGTCCATTGTCTAGCGTCACAGAATCTGTATCGAGTTGAAACTGCCGAAAAAACGCGTGCAGTTGCTTTCTGTGTTCTTTATCTTTGGAGGGTGCTAATACTAATGGTTCAAGGATGCCAATTTTCCCCTCGCCGCTGTCGCCGCCGCCGTCTTCTAAAACTTGTAATAGGGGTTGAGTCCCTCGTCTCACCCCTGGTGTATTCAGAAACGCGCGCAACCGCTCCACGTCTTCCTCGCTCCCTGAAATCTTCTTGAACTCTTCAAATATCTCTTCTTTGACCACGACGACGTTAGAACTCTCATTCGCGTCGCCGCCACCCCGATCATCGTCGTTATCATCTTCTTCGATGATTTTCGTCACCGTCGTGTTTTCCAACATCGCCTTCTCTTTCCTCTCCAACTCTCGATCGACGAGAGGTTCGAGTTCGGTCAACGAGCACACCTCGCCAGTTTCGGTTATTTCTTGGACGATGAAGTCGGAATTGAGCGTTTTAAATGTCGCCGGGAAACCCGAGAGGGTGTTCGCAAACAGTTCTAAACCGATTGCATGTTCCCCTTGTTGGATATTCTTCTGCAGGTTGTTGTTTGCAAAAACAGTTGGAATCGACTTGGGAGACATTTTTGTGTTGTTTTTTGTGCGCGAAAGAGCACGAC
>JGI24540J26637_10000266_pt1 | contig 21305 bp, 11 predicted proteins | sample NorSeaMetagenome_FD_26637 | JGI IMG/M metagenome (IMG submission 26637)
GCAATACACATTGGAGTATCAGAATCGCATATCATTAAATCAGTTTTAAGAAGTTTCCTTAATTCTCCATCTAAAGTTGTAAACTCTGTACCTTGTTTTAAAGTCTTAACATTTATAGATTTAGAAGCGATCTTATCAAAATCATATGCGTGTAAAGGTTGACCAATTTCATGCAAAACATAATTTGTAATATCAACAACATTATTTAAGGGTGATAGTCCAATAGATTTTAATCTATTTTTTAACCAATTTGGTGATTCTTTAACGATTATATTATTTATGCAAACACCTGTAAATCTTGGGCATATTTCAGGGTTTTCAATATTAATATTAATTTTTTGAGTTCTTGAGTTTATATTAAATGATGAAACAGACGGAGTTATTAGTTCGTTCTTAAGACCTTTGTGCATCAAAGCAGCTCTTAGATCTCTAGCTACGCCAAGATGACTCATAGCATCTGATCTGTTTGGAGTTAAACCAATATTAAAAACCTTGTCAGAATAATTATCATATATAGTTGAAACTTTAGTGCCTACTTTCACTTTACTATCTAAAACTATAATACCATCGTGTGAATTTCCAACCCCAATTTCATCTTCGGCACAAATCATTCCTTGGCTAACCTCACCTCTAATTTTACTCTTAGTAATTTTAAATTTATCGTCGTTAAGAGGATATAGAGTAGTTCCTACAGTTGCAACTACAACTTTTTGATTTAATTGTACGTTAGGAGCTCCACAAACAATTTGCAAATTAGAATCTTCTCCAATATTAACTTTTGTAATACTTAACCTGTCAGCATTTGGATGTTGATCACAATAAACAACTTCTCCAACCACAAGTCCATCTAAACCACCTTTATATTGCTCATAATTTTCAATGCCCTCAACTTCTAAACCAATATCAGTTAGAATATTTGAAACCTCTTCAATACTTAAATCAATTTTTAAAAATTCTGACAACCAGTTAAATGATATATTCATTAATAATAATATTAGAGCTTCAAAGATACAATTAAGAATATTTAAATTAAATAATTACTTAACTTATATGTTTCCATAAAAGAGTGTTTTTTGTTTTTTTATCGTATTCTTCTTTAATTAATTTATTTTCTATTTTAATCAGTCTTGAATCCATAGAAATAATTTCTTTTACATCTTCTCTAGCAGATTCTAAAATTTCTTTATCTGTAATTATATTAGCTATTTTCAAATTTAATAANCCACTTTGTTGAGTTCCTAATAGATTTCCAGGTCCTCTAATTTCCATATCTACCTCTGCAACTTTAAAACCATCATTGGTACTAATCATTGTTTTAATTCTTTTTCTAGCATCTGAACTTAGTTTATTAGAAGTCATTAATATACAATAGCTGTTTTCTGACCCCCTACCAACTCTTCCTCTTAACTGGTGTAACTGAGATAAACCAAACTTTTCTGAACTTTCAATAACCATTACACTTGCATTAGGGATATTAACACCAACTTCAATAACAGTTGTTGAAACCATAATGTTAGTTTTACCATCTTTAAATCTCTTCATTTCAATAGCCTTGTCCTCAGACTTCATTCTTCCATGTAGTATGCTTATTTGATATATATTANTAGGAAATTCTCTGGAAATACTTTCATATCCATCCATTAAATCTTTATAATCTAACTTTTTAGATTCTTCAATTAACGGATATACAATATAAACTTGTCTTCCAAGTTTAATTTCATCTTTTAAAAATTTAAAGATTTCTAACCTGTTTCTATCTGTTCTATGAACGGTTTTTACAACTTTTCTGCCAGGTGGAAGTTCATCAATAATAGAAATATCTAAATCTCCGTAAACACTCATAGCTAAAGTTCTTGGAATTGGTGTAGCGGTCATAACCAAAACATGTGGAGGATTAATATTTTTTCTCCAAAGTTTTGATCTTTGCGCAACTCCAAATTTGTGTTGTTCATCAATGATAACAAATCCCAAATTCTTAAATCTCACATTATCCTCTAAAACCGCATGAGTTCCGACTAAAATATTTATTTTACCTTCAATTAAGTTTGAAAACAAATTTATACGATCTTTTTTTGAAGATGAGCCAGTTAGGATATTGACATTAATATCAATTTCAGACAATGATTCGTTTAAGCTATTAAAATGCTGTTGTGCTAGTATTTCAGTGGGAGCTAAAAAACAGACCTGAAAATCATTATCAATAGCAATTAAAGAACTTAATAGAGCAACGATAGTTTTCCCTGAACCAACATCACCTTGTAGAAGCCGGTTCATTTGTGCATTTGAAGAAAAATCCTTTCTAATTTCTTTAATTACTCTCTTTTGAGCATTTGTTAATAAAAAAGTTAAGTGAGATGAATAAAATTTATTAAAACTATCTCCAACCTTAGAAAAATTAAATCCTTTAAATTTTGATTTTTTAGAGATATTGCTCATTAAAAACTCTAATTGTAGATAAAAAAATTCCTCATATTTTAATCTATGTTCTGCTTTTGACAAAAGTTCTTGATTAAAAGGGAAATGAATATTTTTATATGCTTGGTGTTTTGAGATAAAATTATATTTCTCATTAATATCTTTACTTAAATTTTCTTTAGCAAAATTGGATGAGGAACTAATAATACTAAATATTACTTCCCTAAAAAACTTATTGGTTATTCCTCTTGAAAGAACTCTTTCGTTTGAACTGTAAACAGGTAATAAACCCTTAACTTGTTTTTTGTTAAATTCTTTTAAAAAATCTAATTCTGGGTGTGCTATTGAAAACTTGTTTAAATACCAATTAGGTTTTCCATATAAGACATAGTCAGTATTAAGTTTAACTGATTTTTCAATCCATTTTGCTCCTTTAAACCAAACAACTTCAATCGAATTAGTTCCGTCACTGAAATTTCCAATTAAACGATTAGTTTTAATNTTTTTATGAAAATATATTTCAGTAAATTTTCCGATTATTTGAACATCTGCATTAGATTTTTGAATTTCATTTATTAAATAAAATTTTGTTCTATCAATATATCTAAATGGAAAAAAATTTAATAAATCATTGTATGTAAAAATTTTAAATTCTTTTTTTAAAATTTCTGCTCTATTAGGACCGACCCCTTTTAAATAATCAATTGAAGTATTTAAAAAATTTTCTTTCACAACACTAATATAATTTATTAACTTTATAAGGTAAAAATAGATATATATATCTAATTATTTAAACCAATAAATTATTGATTTGCAAGACTACTTAAGTAAGTTAAACGACTCACAAAAGCTTCCTACTGTACATAAAGATGGTCCAGTTATGGTAATTGCTGGTGCAGGATCTGGAAAAACAAGAGTTTTAACCTATAGAATTGCTTATTTAATGGAACAAGGTGTTGATCCATTTTCAATTTTGGCACTTACTTTTACTAATAAAGCTGCTAGGGAAATGAAAGAAAGAATTGGATTAATAGTTGGTCAATCGAATTCTAAGGCACTTTGGATGGGTACTTTTCATTCAATATTTGCAAGGATTTTAAGATCTGAAGCTGACTATTTAGGATATAGTTCTAGTTTTTCTATTTATGACACGCAAGATTCTGAAAGACTAATATCATCTATCATCAAAGAACTTAAATTAGATAAAGATCTTTACAAGTATAGAAATATTAGAAATAGAATTTCATCTTTAAAAAATAATTTAGTTACTGTAAAGGCATATCATAATAATCCGGAACTTGTTCAACAAGACAAAGAATCCAGAAGACCTATGTTTGGCAAAATATATCAAACTTATGTAAATCGTTGTTTTAAAGCGTCAGCAATGGATTTTGATGATTTATTATTGAAAACAAATGAATTATTAAATAGATTTCCAGANGTATTAAATAAATATCAGAATAGATTTAAATATATTCATGTAGATGAATATCAAGATACTAATCATTCACAGTATCTTATAGTTAAAGCACTAGCCGATAAATTTGAAAATATATGTGTTGTAGGAGATGATGCGCAAAGTATTTACGGTTTTAGAGGAGCTAATATTGAAAATATTTTATCGTTTCAAAAAGATTATACCAATTCATCTGTTTACAGACTTGAACAAAACTATAGATCAACACAAAATATTGTAAACGCAGCAAATTCTGTTATTAATAAAAATATAAATAAACTAGACAAAAAGGTTTGGACAGAAAATGAAATTGGAGATAAGATTGAAGTCAATCAAACAGTTACAGACTCTGAGGAAGGAAGATTTGTAGCTTCATCAATATTTGAAGAAAAATATAAATCACAACTTCGAAATGATCAGTTTGCGGTATTATACAGAACAAATGCTCAATCTAGATCTATTGAAGATGCATTAAGAAGGAAAAACATACCATTTCAAATATTTGGTGGATTATCATTTTATCAAAGAAAGGAAATAAAAGATATTATAGCTTATTTAAGATTAATTGTTAATCCAAATGATGAAGAAAGTTTAAAAAGAATAATAAACTATCCACCAAGAGGAATTGGACAAACAACTCTTGAAAAAATTCAAATTTTTTCAAATGAAAATAATCTTACAATTTTTGATATAGTTGAGGATATTAATAATTCAGAAATAAAAATTAATAACGGAACAAAGCAAAAGTTATTTGATTTTGTAACCATGATTAAAAGTTTTCAAATTGCAAATGAAAACCTTAATGCTTTAGAAATTTTGAACGAAGTATTGAAAAGGGTAGGAGTAGTAAATTTACTTAAAAATGAAGGTACTCCTGAATCAATAAGTAGAATTGAAAATATTGAGGAATTAATAAATGCCGTTCAAGATTTTATNGATGGTCAAAAAGAAATTGTAGATTCAAATGGTTCATTAAGCGAATTTCTTGAAGATGTTGCTTTAATATCAGATTTAGATAAGGACATAATAAAAGAAGAACCAAAGGTTTCATTAATGACAATCCATTTAGCCAAAGGTTTAGAATTTTCTAATGTTTACATAGTAGGTTTAGAAGAAGACTTATTTCCATCTGCATTAAGTTCAACGACACGATCAGATTTAGAAGAAGAAAGAAGATTGTTTTATGTAGCTTTAACGAGAGCTAAGAAAAAAGTAACACTTTCACATTCAAAAACACGCTACAGATGGGGGAAATTAAATGATTGTGAGCCTAGTAGGTTTATTAGTGAAATAGATACTGAATATGTAAAATTCAATAATTTACAAAACTCTAATAAGTTTAAATCAAATAATAAATCAGAGAACAAGATCAGATTCAAGAAGCCTGAAAGAAAAACTTCTTTAAAAAAAATAATAAAAAATAATTATTCATCAAATTCAAGTTCTGATTACATCGATATAAACGTAGGAGATATAATACTACACAATAGATTTGGAAAAGGTAAAGTAGTTAATACTGAAGGAGAAGGTGGTGATAAAAAAGCTGAAGTTAAATTTGAAATTAGCGGTTTAAAAAAAATATTATTAAAATTCGCTAAATATGAAAAAGTTGTTTAATCTCTATATTTTCTTTTCCCTCTACTTTCAGATCTATTTCTAGACCTTGATCTAGAATGACTTTTAAAATCTCTTTTGTTTTTAGATCTCCCTTCATTCTTTTCTCTTTTATATTTTTTCTCAATTTTTTCTTTTGAAACACTAACTTTTAAATCAGTTCCGTTAAAGTCTAAATTTGAACTAGTTTTAATGAGTGATTTGGTTATAGATCTATCAATTTCAAAAATAGTATAAGATTGCCTAATGTCTATACTGCCTATCTCAATTTCATTAGATTTTGTTATTCTATTTACTAAAGAAATTAATTCAATTGGAGTAACCCCTTGTTTTCTTCCAACATTAACTGAAAGTATTTCAAAATCTTTAGAACGTCTACTAGATCTTTCAAAATCTTTTGAATTTCTAGCACTACTATTATCACTTTTAATATCTCTGCTTTTAGTATAATATTCTAAAAATCTATTAAATTCTGATGAAACAAAATGTTTAATCAAATCTTCTCTTGACAATGATTCAAGCTTAGAATAAATATCTTGTAAAAAGGGTTCAATTTGCTTTTCGTCAACTTTTACATTTTTAATTTTATCAATTAATTTAAAAAGTTGTTTAGAACAAATTTCTTTTCCTGAAGGGACTTCTTTTCTTATAAATTTAATCTGAGATTTATTTTCAATTGATTTTAATTTCCTTCCTTCTCTTGAATTTGAAATAGCTATTGAAATTCCACTTTTTCCTGCTCTTCCGGTTCGTCCACTTCTATGTGTATAAACTTCAGGATCATCAGGAAGTGAGTAATTAATTACGTGTGTCAAACTATCTACATCAAGTCCACGTGCAGCTACATCAGTAGCAATTAATATTTGAAGAGATTTATTTCTAAACTTTGACATTACTTCATCTCTTTGTCCTTGAGATAATTCACCATGAATAGCGTCAGCATTATATCCGTCATTCATGAATTTATTAGCAATATCCTGGGTTTCTCTTCTTGTTCTACAAAAAACAATTCCATATATATCTGGATTAAAATCAGCAATTCTTTTTAAAGTATCGTATTTATCTCTTGAATTAACATTATACACATGATGTTCAACATTTTTAGCTCCAGAATTTAATTTTTCAACAGTAATTTCTTCTGCATCTTTCATGAATTTTTTAGAAATTGATCTAACTTCTCTGGACATAGTTGCAGAAAACAACATTGTTTGTCTATTTTCTGATGTTGTATCCAATATATAGTTTAAATCTTCCTTAAATCCCATACTTAACATTTCGTCTGCCTCATCTAAAACCACTTTGTTAACTATGTCTAATTTCAAGACTTTTCTTCTTATTAAATCTTTAGTTCTTCCTGGAGTACCAACAATAATTTGAACACCCTTTTTGATTGATTTAATTTGATTTTCAATACTAGTTCCACCATATACTGCTACGATTTTAACATAATCTAAATGTTTTGCGAATTTTAATAGATCTTTTGAAATTTGTATACACAACTCACGTGTTGGACAAAGAATTATNGTCTGCACATGTTTTATTTTTGGATCAACATGTTGAATACATGGAAGTCCAAACGCTGCAGTTTTACCTGTTCCAGTTTGTGCTAATGCAATTAAATCTTTTTTACCTTTTAGTAAATAGGGTATTGCTTTTTCTTGTACAGGAGTGGGAGAAGTAAAACCCATTTCTTCAACAGCTATTAATAAGCCCTTGTTTACTCCTAAATCTTTGAAATTGCCCATTTTTTTTAATTAAGTGTGCAAATATCGTCTATTTAATTGGGTATTTGATTGGTAAAAAGAAATATTTACTCTTAGTAATGTCTATATATTAAAAAACACATTCATAGAATGTGTTTTTTAAAAACTCAAAAATTATAAATATTAATTTGCTCCTCCTTGCATACCTTGTTCAATTAAATCATAAAATTGATCAAGTTTAGGAAGAACAACAATTCTAGTTCTTCTGTTTTTAGATCTATTTTCAGCTGTATCGTTATCCGCAACAGGAACATAAAAACTTCTTCCAGCAGCAGTCATTCTTTCAGGTTGAACACCAAAATCATTTTGTAACACTCTAACAACAGACGTAGCTCTTTTAACACTTAAATCCCAATTATCTAACAATACTTCATTTTGAATAGATTGATCATCTGTATGTCCTTCAACTAAAAATTCAATTTCAGGTTTATCCAAAACTACTTTGGCAACTTTACCTAATACTTCTTTCGCTCTTTCAGACACAATATAACTTCCGCTATTAAATAATAATTTGTCAGAAATTGAAATAAATACCACACCTTTTTCGACATTTACTTCAATATCTTTATCATTAATATCGATGAATGTACCCTTTAGACTTGTAACCAATGCAAGAGTTACTGAATCTCTTCTTGTTACAGCATCTCTCATTGTGTTAATTGTTAAATCTTTCTCCTTCATACTTTCAAGAGATTTTTCAAGATTTTCCGCACCCTTCTGAGATAACGTAGTTAAATTACCCATATTATTTATAAGATCTTGATTGTTTGCTTTTAAAAAAGCAACCTGATCTTTTAAAGTTCTCAAACTAGCTTCAGAATTCGATTTATCTTCAATACACGCATTAAGTTTTAATGTTGCTGANTTAAGTAAATCTTTATTTTGTTTATTAGTTGATTCTAAAGCTGCATAGTCTTTTTTAGAAATACAAGATGTAAACAAGAAAGAAACAGTTAAAATTGTTAGTATTAATTTTTTCATAATGTTAATATTTAACATCAAATTTAAATAAAAAAATTAGACAAAAAATTAAAGTTAAGTTAAATCTGAAAATTTTTTTTCCGACCTTAAAAAATAATGATAAAAGATTGATGTAATCTTATAATGTTTTGATTTGATTTTATTCGATCTTAATTTCTCATATTTTTTTGCAATATTAATTTTATCATCCTTAACAGTAATTGAATTTGAGAACATTGCCTTTAAGATTTCAATAAAAAATTTAATTTTTACGTTAAATAAATATTTACAAAGAACTAAAAAATTTATAATCTGAATCAAAAACAAAGTGAGTGATTTTCCATAAAAAACATTCATGTTTTTCAATATCATCCATCTTTGATTACGTATATTATAAAAAAGTTTTTTTGGATTCTTATANTCTAAAGATCCCCCTCCATAATGATAAATTACACTTTTGTATATAAATCTTTTTTTAAGATCTNTATTTAAATTTGAAAGTCTCCAGCATAAATCAATTTCTTCCATATGATTAACGAAATTTTCATCAAAACCATTTAACATTTCAAAGGTTTTTTTTCTAACAAAGAAACAAGCGCCTGATGCCCAAAAAATATCAATATTTTGATCGTATTGACCAGTGTCTTTTTCTATGGTATTAAAAATTCTTCCTCTACAATAAGGATATCCAAAATAATCTATAAAACCGCCTGCAGCTCCAGCGTATTCAAACTTACTTTTATCTTTATAGTCTAAAATTTTAGGCTGAGCAACAACAACAGATTCATTATTTTTAAATTCTTCTATTATAGGATCTAACCATCCTTTCGTTACTTCAACATCGTTGTTTAACAAACAATAAACTTCTTCATTTATCTTTTTTAAACCTTCATTGTATCCTTTGGCATATCCAAAATTATTTGAATTTAGTATTAAATTAATTTCAGGAAAAGTTTGTCTTACAAACTCGATCGAATTGTCTGTTGAACTATTATCTATAATGTAAATTGGATTATTATTAGAATATTTAACAACACTTGGTAAAAATTCTTTTAAATGCCTTAAACCGTTCCAGTTAAGAATTACAATAGCTGTTTTCATGTTAATGGAAAATCTTTTACAAAAATATATTTTTTAGATAATTGATCGATTTTAAAATATAAATGATCTAATCCATTTGTAATCATACAAAATTTTGAATTTAGTTTCATATTATAGACTGATATTTGATCAAATACGTTTTGAGTTAATTTTATTGAGGGTGATTTACATTCAATAAGCATTTTCACGTCACCTTTATTGTTGTAAATTACAATATCAAATCTTTTATTTAAATTATTTATTAAAATTTTTTTTTCAATAGCGATATGTGTTAATGGAATCTTCTTAATAATTAGAAAATTTAAAACATGTTGCCTTACCCATTCCTCTGGTGTTAATAGAATGAATTTTTTTCTTACAAAATCAAAAATAAAAGTTTTATTATCAATTTTTTTTAACTTAAATTCAAAGTCTGGAAAATTTAATTTTATCATATTCAAAAAATGAATTTACAAGAAATTAATAGTATTGTTTCAAAAATCAATAATAAAGTTTTTAGTCCTGTTTATTTTTTAATGGGTGAAGAAGCGTACTACATTGATTTGATTAATGATTTATTATTGAATAAAGTTCTTAATGAAGACGAGAAAAGCTTTAATCAAACAATTCTTTATGGAAAAGACACCAATACAGATGAAATTATATCAGTATGTAAAAGATTTCCTATGATGTCGAAATTTCAATTAGTAATAATTAAAGAAGCTCAAGATTTATCATCAAAAATTGATGGATTATTAAATTATATGTTAAATCCTATGCATTCTACAATTTTAGTAATTAATTATAAATATAAAAGTTTAGATAAACGAAAGAAAATATACAAAGCAATTCAGAAGTTTGGTTTAATCTTAAATTCTAAAAAACCGTATGACAATCAGGTTTCAACCTGGATTACAAATAAATTAAAAGAAAATAATTATACAATTGATATTAAAGCAAATCAAATGCTTGTAGAGTTTTTAGGCAATGATTTGAAAATGATAAATAATCAACTTAACAAACTGAAGTTATTAAATCCTAAAAACAATAAAATTACCCCTAGGCTAATTGAAAAAAACATCGGAATCAGCAAGGATTTTAACATATTTGAATTAAGAAATGCAATTGGTTTAGGTAACATAAGTAAAGCTTTAATTATTGGAGATTATTTTTCCAATAATGTTAAAAGCTATCCGACTCAAGTAGTATTAAGCTCTTTATTTAATTACTTTATTCAATTATTTCAATTTCACAGTTTAAATAATAAATCTGAAAACAATGTTGCTTCAACACTTGGGATAAATAAATTTTTTGTTAAAGATTATCATAGAGCTTCAAAAATTTACCCAATGAAGAAAATATCTTCTATAATTACTCTAATAAAAAATATTGATTTAAAATCAAAAGGATTTGGCGTTAGCAATAATTCACAAGAAAACATTCTTAATCAATTAATTGTTCAAATAATGAATTAAATTATACTTGGGTAGTTATTTGGATCGTATTCGTTCATTATTGCATATGCAGTTTCAATAATGTCATCTATAGATGGCTTAGAAAAGTAATCACCGTCTGTACCATAAGCTGGCCTATGAGCTTTCGAAGTAAGTGTCATTGGAGTAGAATCTAAATACTGAAAACCATCACGTTCTTGAATAACTTTTTGTAAAATATATGATGACGCTCCACCAGGAAGATCTTCATCAATAATAAGTAACTTATTAGTCTTCTTTAAACTTTTAATAATTAAATTGGAATTATCAAATGGAATTAGAGATTGAATATCAATAATTTCACAACTAACTCCTAAATTGTCTAATTCATTAGAAGCTTTTTCTACTAACCTAAGTGTAGAACCATATGAAACTATTGTAATTTGATCACCATTCTTAATTTTTTCAGATTCACCAATCAATACAGTAAATTCGGATAAATTATTTGGTTGATTTTCTTTTAGACGATATCCATTTAAAGATTCGATGATTACAGCAGGTTCTTGACATTGTAATAAAGAATTATACATTCCACTAGCTTGAACCATATTTCTTGGAACAAGTATATTAATTCCTCTCAATGTTGATAATAAAGCTCCCATCGGAGAACCTGAATGCCAAATACCCTCAAGTCTGTGTCCCCTTGTTCTAATTATTAAAGGCGCAATTTGTCTTCCAAAAGTTCTATAATGAAGAGTAGCAAGATCATCACTTAGGATTTGCAATGCATATAGCAAATAATCTAAGTACTGAATTTCAGCTATTGGTCTAAATCCTCTTAACGCTAAACCAATACCTTCTCCGATTATGGAAGCTTCTCTAATTCCTCTATCAGAAACTCTATCAACTCCATGAATATCCTGTAACCCTTCTAAACCTTGATTGACATCACCAATTTTTCCTGAATCTTCACCAAAAATAATTAGATTATCATATTTGGATAATAAACTGTCGAAATTATTTCTAATTATAATCCTTCCATCTACTTTCTTATTATTGAAATCATAAAGTGGATCAACTTTTTTAACACTTTTATAGTTAGTGTCGGATTCATTATAAAGCTTAGAACTGTATGTTTTAGTTTGCTTGGATGAGAATTTATTAATCCAATTCTTAAGTGCATCTAACTCAAGTGAGTTTTCGTTCAACAATACTCTTAATACTTTTCTCGCACTAGACAGAATATCTTTTTTGTTTGGTTCTTTTATTCTTTTAAGCTCTGAGATAAAAATATCTAAATTATAATCTTTATAATTTTTAAAAAGAACATCTAAAAATTGAATATATTCATCTCTAATTTTAAGTATTGGATTTATATAAGTTTCCCATGCATCCTTTTTAGAAATTCTTACATAATCCTTACATTTAGATTCTATTATATTTAGTTCATCATTATTTGAAATACTATTATCAATAATCCATTGTCTCATTTTGACATTACAATCATTAATTTTTTCCCATTCTAATCTTTCTTTAGTTTTATATCTTTCATGTGATCCAGATGATGAATGACCAAGTGGTTGTGTAAGCTCTTTTACGTGTACTATCACAGGAACATGTTCAACTCTAGCGATATCACTAGCTTTTTGATACGTATTAATTAGATCAGGATAATCCCAGCCATTAACAGTAAGTATTTCAAAACCTTTTTTTAATGATGTTCTTTTGAAACCAGAAAGAGCTTCAGAAATATCTTCTTTTATTGTTTGATCTTTGTTTTCAACAGAAATACCATATGAATCATCCCAAATACTAATTACCATGGGAACTTGGTGGACTCCAGCTGCATTTAACACTTCAAAAAAAACACCTTCACTTGTACTAGCGTTACCAATTGTTCCCCACGCAATTTCATTACCATTAATTGAAAAATTTTTTGAATTTTTAAAATCTAAATTTCTATATAATTTTGAAGCCTGAGCTAATCCTAGTAATCTTGGCATTTGCGAACCGGTACATGAAACATCAGAACTAGAATTCTTAAGATTAATTAATTTTTTCCACGAACCATCAGTGTTTAAAAGCGGAGTATTGAAATGTGCTCCCATCTGACGTCCTGCAGACATTGGTTCTTCATTTATGTCTGTGTTTGCATATAAACCTGAGAAAAGCTGTTTAACACTCAATTCGTCTATGGCCATCATAAATGTTTGATCCCGATAATAACCTGATCTAAAATCACCATTTTGAAAAACTTTTGCAAGTGCAATTTGTGGNAGTTCTTTTCCATCTCCAAAAATACCAAACTTTGCTTTTCCACTTAAAACCTCTCTTCTTCCAAGTAAACTAGCTTCCCTGCTTGTTACTATTATTCTATAATCTTCTAAAACCTGTTTTTTAAAAGTTTCAAAAGTGATTTCTTTGTTAAGATCAATATTGTTTTCCATTAAGAAATTTAGTTTTGCAAAATTAAATAAAAAAGACGTTGATTCCTATTTGTATATCAAAACCATCTTCTTGTAAACAGACCAGATAATGTGTTTGGATCAATTGAAATTTTAAATCTAACTTTACTTAAGTAATCAGCTTGGCTAAACTCATTCCCAAGAGATGAATAGAGTGGAAGGTATAATTCAAAATAATCAGTTAAAAGATTTAACCTTATTCCTGTTTCGTATTGTGTTCTTAAACTATAATTAAAATTTTTAATAGCAGCAACTCCAGCATAAGCTTCTATCCACTGCCATATAGTTATTCCCGAGTTCAAAGAAATTATATAGTCATTAGCAAATTCATAATTAATCTTAGATTTGAGACCACCTTCGGAACCTATATATTGTTGGCTGTAAAATCCTGAGTTTTCAGATCTTCCAAGTAAATTGGTGCTAAATAAATAATCTCTAGCTCTGTATGTAGAAAAACTAAAATAGTCATCTTTAGTATTATTTATAAAAAATTTTCCAGCAAAAAATCTAATATTATATTGTCTGTTTGTTTTATAATAATTTCTATAATTAAATGTTACTGAACTTTTTATAAAATCTCTATTAAATTGAAAGTCAGATTTAAAATTAAATGCTTTTTCAACACTAGAGTTAGACGTTATATATTTAAGGTTTAAAATGTTATAGTTAGGATATTGATCTGTATTTGTGTTTTCTTCTCTAAAAACACTAATATACCTCATGCTTAAAAACTGTCTTGAATTAGATCTTAAATCCTTATCTCTAAAGGCTAAAACAATTGACGGAAAGAAAGTATTGTAAGAAAGATCATCTTTATAATGAAAAATTGAAGCGCCTAAAAAATAATTTATACTAAACAACTTAGTGTCTTTATTTTTGTTGTATTCAGTAAATTTTAAATTAATCTTTCCTAATAATTCTTTTTGCTTAGTTGAATAATAAGGTATAACCTTATAAGAAAAAGGTCTCTTTATTGGAGATGTATTAGAAAAAGAAACTCCGGGCATTAAACCATCATAAAGATTATAGTTAAATAAAGGGATATAATAAATTTGATTAATAGAGTTATTTTCAAAATCCTTAAACAAAACAAATTTTGTTTTTTTATTTGTTTTAAAGGTTGATGAGTAATTATTAGAAAAATTATTTTCTGAAAAATATTTTTCGGAATTAATAATCACTTTACTATTATAACCAACTTTAATTATAGTATCATTAGTAAATTCATCTAACCATTTACTTCTAATTTTATTTTTTTCATCAATTAAAGTGATTTTAAGTGGGAGACTTAATTTCGAGCTGTTTTTAATTAAAAATTTATAATTATTTTCTTCAGATTCAATTTTTTTAATTGAAAAATCAATATTGTTATTATAATTTATATAATTATCAAACCAAGAAATTTCACTACTTGAGTTTTTATTAAGAATATTTAAAAATGATTTATTATTTAATTTAAGTTTATTATTAATTGAAAAATCTAAAATACTCATAGATACTTTGTCATCACCTAAATAATCATCCAACATTTTTAATGCTAGTCCTGATTTATATGGATTAATGACTTTATAATTTATTCTTGTAAGAGAATCTAATTGAGAATTAATCGGCTGACTAATATTTCTACTTGAAATTATATTATCAAACAATCTAAATTGTTCACTAAATTTAAATTTGGAGTATTCTCTGTTTTTAATAATTGATAACTCAGAAAATTTTCCTATTAAATTTAAATCGGGATAATATTCTTCAATATAATCAATTAGTAAAAAGGTTTCAATCCCTTTAATTTGCCAATAATCTTTTCGCTTGTGAACAGGATATAGATTTTTTAAATACTTTGAAATTATAAGTTTTAAAACTGAAAATTCAATAATAAAAGATTTTTCAAATGGATTTAAAATATCAGGGATATTGTTCAAGCCATATACAGGATCTTTTTCTAAATCAAATTTGGATAAAACGATATTTTTAATTGGATAATTTCCAAGCTTAATTCGAGCATAATCTGATGTTTTTTTAAAAATAAAATTTAAGTTTATTGAATCACTGTTTTGATTATTTTTTAATAAGTTATTTCCAGTTTTGCCATCTACATAATTTATTACTTTATTAACTATAGAATCTGTTTTATTATTAGAAACATTATACAAATCTGATATTATTAAATTTTCAGTTGTATTAAATTTTTTAAAAAAATTATTTTGAGTAAGTGTTATGGGAATATTGATTCTGTTTTCAGTTTTAGACTCTAATATTTTATTGCTTTTATTTAATATAATAGATTCTATTTCTAAATCAGAAATTAAATCAAAATCTAATGGGTAAGTAATTTTAAACTTATATAATGACGGATCCAATGATAAATCATTTAAATCTAAATTACTCTCTATTAGCCATTTGTTATTTTTAATTTTTGCTAAAGTGATAAACCATTCAGAAAGATTAATATTATTATCATTATCAATTCCATATCCAGTAAAATCACTTATTGGTATTTTAACTTGATATTTAATATTGATTTTTATTGTTTTATTTGGTTTTAAAACTTCATTAAGACTTACTTTTATTATGTCAATATTATTTGTTAGCCTTCTAAAATCAAGAGTGTTGTTTTCAGATTGGATTTCAACTATGTTGGTATATCCTCTTTGATTTTTAGTTGATCTTTGAAAATTAAGGGTAAAATCTTCAGACAAACGATTGCCAAGAGGACTCGATGGATTAAAATAGGAGTGAGGCCAATCGTTTAAAACAATATGATCCATATCATTTAAACTGTTATTTGTAAAACTTATGGATTGTTTAATATTAATTATTCTATTTTTAATATCAAATTTTGCATCAATTATATATTCATTTTCTTGAGTAAATGCATAACTGGTAATGAAAAGAAAAAGCAAGAACAAACATTTTCTCATAAAAATCTTAAATGGTATATTAAAAGTTAGGCTTGAAACCTTTCTTATCATAAAACTTAGTTAGAATATCAATAACTTCATCAGGAGAATCAACTATAGAAATAAGGTTTAAATCAATATCTGAGACATAATTATGATTGGACAATAATTGTTCTTTAATCCAGTCAATACAGCCTTTCCAGAACGATTTTCCAACTAATATTATTGGGAATATTTCAGCCTTTTTTGTTTGAATCAATGTTAAAGCTTCAAAAAGCTCATCTAAAGTTCCAAATCCGCCAGGCATAACAATAAAAGCCTGGGCATATTTCATGAACATTACCTTTCTAACAAAAAAATAATCAAAGTGCAATGATTTATCATCGTCTATGTAAGGATTTTCAGTCTGTTCGAACGGAAGTTCAATACTTAAACCAACCGATGGACCCAAGGCTTTTTTAGCTCCTTTATTTGCAGCTTCCATTATACCTGGGCCACCACCACTAATTATTCCAAATCCAAGATCAACTACCTTCTCTGCAATGTCAGTTGTTAATATATAATGAGGATGATCGGGTTTTGTTCTAGCGGATCCAAATATTGATACACAAGGACCAATTTTACTAAGCTTTTCAAATCCATCTACAAATTCACCCATTATTTTAAAAACGGACCAAGAATCATTTGTCTTTACCTCATTCCAACCTTTTAAATTTTTACTATGCATTTAACTAAGTTAGTTCTTTTTTTAAATACGTAGCAGTGGGACTTCTGTCAACATTAATCAATTCCTCAGGCTTGCCATTGAAAATAACCTGGCCACCTAATTTGCCCCCGTTAGGGCCAATTTCGATAATATGATCAACAGTTTTAATTACATCCATATTATGTTCAATTATTATAACAGTGTTGCCTTTGTTTACTAGTCTATTAATCATTTCCAATAAAACCTTAATATCTTGAAAATGTAGACCCGTAGTAGGTTCATCTAAAATATATATTGTATTTCCTGTATCCTTTTTTGATAATTCTGAGGCTAACTTGATTCTTTGTGCTTCTCCACCTGACAATGTTGTTGATTGTTGACCTAAAGTAACATAACCTAAACCTACTTCTTTTAAGGTCTTTAACTTCCTTAAAATCTTTGGAAAATTTTCAAAAAAATCACAACTCTCATTTATAGTCATACTTAAAATATCTGAGATAGATTTGCCTTTATATCTAATTTCTAAAGTTTCTCTATTAAACCTTTTACCTTGACAATCATCACAGTTAATATATACATCAGGAAGGAAATTCATTTCAATCTTTCTTAATCCTCCACCTTGACAGGTTTCACATCTTCCGCCAACTACATTAAAACTAAATCTTCCTGGTTTATATCCTCTAATAAGAGATTCTTGAGTCATACAGAATAAAGATCTAATATCACTATATACACCAGTATATGTTGCAGGATTGCTTCTTGGAGTTCTTCCAATAGGAGATTGATTAATTTCTATAACTTTATCAATATGTTTTAATCCATTAATTTTTTTGTAAGGAAGAGGTTCTTTTACTCCATTAAAAAAATGATTGTTTAATATTGGATATAAAGTTTCATTAATTAATGTAGATTTTCCACTCCCTGAAACACCAGTGACTCCAATCATTAATCCAAGTGGGAAATCAACTGTTATGTTTTTTAAATTATTCCCAGTACAACCTTGAATTGTTAACTTGTTTTTAGAAGTTCTTCTTTTCTTTGGAACAGGAATACATTTAATGTTTTTTAAATATTGGGAGGTAATCGTATTGGACTTTAATATTTCTTTATACGTTCCGTTAAAAATTATTTCACCTCCATTTTTTCCAGCAAGTGGACCAACGTCAATTATACAATCAGCTTTTTCCATTATTTCCTTATCATGTTCAACAACTATAATGGTATTACCCAAATCCCTTAGCTTTTTAAGAGATTCAATGAGTTTAGAATTATCTCTTTGATGAAGTCCAATACTCGGTTCATCTAGTATATATAAAACACCTACTAATTGAGATCCTATTTGAGTAGCTAATCTAATTCTTTGAGACTCTCCACCAGAAAGAGATTTAGTAGGTCTACTTAGCGAAAGATAATCTAAACCGACATTTAATAAAAAATCTAAACGTTTATTAATTTCTTTTATAATTTCAGATCCAATTATTTTATTTCTATTACTAAGTGTTGATTCAACAGATTTAAACCATTTTTTTAAATCAATTATATCTAAACTACTAAGATCATGAATGTTTTTTTTATCAACAAAAAAGTTTCTAGACTCTTTGTTTAATCTACTTCCATTACAACTTTCACACTTAATATTATCCATGAAACCATTTGCCCATCTTTTAATTCTAGCACTGTATATTTCATTCGCTTGATTTTCAATAAACGGAATAACTCCCTCAAAATCGATTTCATATTTTCTAGTTAAACCTAAAGTTTTAGATTCGACTGAAAATGATTCATTGCCTCCAAACAATATTATTTCCATTGCTTTTTTTGGAATTTTACTGATTGGGTCTTTTATATTAAAATTATATCTGTCAGAAATTGTTTCAATTTGTTTAAAAATCCAACTAGTTTTATAATTACCCAATGGTATAAGCCCACCATTGTGAATTGAAATACTTTTGTCAGGGAGAACTAAATCAATATTTACTTTATTTAATTTGCCTAAACCATTGCATTTTTTACACATTCCTTTAGGTGAATTAAATGAAAATGAGTTTGGCTCAGGATTTTCATATGAAATACCAGTTGATGGACAGATTAAACTTCTACTGAAATAAGTAGTTGTGTTATCTTCTTCATTAACAATCAATAATGAATTATTTCCATGATACATAGCAGTAATCAGACTATCCTTAAGTCTTTTTTTCGAAGATTCATCATTCTTTAATACTAATCTGTCAATAACTATTTCTATATCGTGAATTTTATATCTGTCTAATTTTAAATTAGGCTTTAAATCTGTGACAACACCATCTATTCTAGCTTTCAAAAAGCCTTGTTTTTGAATTGAAGAAAAAAGTTCTCTATAGTGTCCCTTCCTTGATTGAACAGCAGGGGAGAGGATAGTAATTTTTTTACTAATAAAATTTTTAAATACAAGGTCAATGATTTCATCATCAGTATAACTGATCATTTTTTCGTTTGAATTATAACTATAAGCATCTGCAACTCTTGAGTAAAACAATCTTAAATAATCATAGATTTCAGTTATTGTCCCTACAGTTGACCTAGGGTTTTTTGAAGTAGTTTTTTGTTCTATTGCAATTACNGGCGAAAGTCCATCAATTTTATCAACATCAGGTCTTTCTAAACCACCAATAAACTGTCTTGCGTAAGCTGAAAATGTTTCAATATACCTTCTTTGACCTTCTGCATAAATAGTATCAAATGCAAGTGAAGATTTTCCACTNCCAGAAATCCCTGTAATTACGACAAACTTATTTCTTGGAATATTTACATCAATATTCTTTAAATTNTGTACNCTGGCGCCCTTAACTAAAATGTTATTATTCATTTAAAAAATCAAGGATGCAAAATACGATAATATATATAGTTTTAAGTAGAAGTTTTATTTAATATCCAATACTTTTATCATCACCTCTTTTATCTGCACCACCATAAAATATTTGATTTTTATCAATATGTATAGCATCTACACGACCAATAACAGAATAATTAGGGTTAAATATGTATCCTTTTTTCNNTAAACTATCTTTAATTTTATTTGATAATATNTTTTTTTCATAAAATATTTTNTCAGGAAGCCATGTATGNTGAAATCTTGAAGCATCTACAGATTTTTGCATATCAAAACCAAANTCATAAAAATTTAATACTGTTTGTAATACAGAGGTTATAATTGTTGGACCTCCAGGACTCCCAAGCACCATAGATAACTTTCCGTTTAATTCAATAATAGATGGTGTCATTGAGCTTAACATACGTTTNTCTGGNTCAATTGAATTAGTTTTCCCTCCAATCAATCCATACATATTTGGCGAACCTGGTTTTATNGANAAGTCATCCATTTCATTATTCAAAAAAAACCCAAGTTCAGAGGGTATTAATTTTGAACCATAATTACCATTTAAAGTAGTAGTTACTGAAACTGCATTTCCAAACTTATCAACTATTGAATAATGAGTAGTCTCGTTACTTTCGTTAATTAAAATATTTCCCGGATCAATATCCTGAGATTTTTGTATACTATCAAAACTAAACGATTTAAATCTTGATTTTAAATAATCTGAATCTAACAATTCATTAGTTGGTATATAGTTAAAATCGGGGTCACCTAAATATTTACTTCTATCNGCAAACGATAATTTTTCTGCCTCTACTAATAANTGAACATATTCTTCACTGTTATGACCTAATTCAATTAAATTATAATTTTCAATCATTTTTAAAATCTGACCTAAAACAATACCTCCACTTGATGGTGGACCCATTGATATTATATTTAAGTCTTTATACTTAAACTCCAGAGTTTCTCTCCAAACTGGTTTATACAAAGCAAAATCCTCTTGTGTAATAATACCTCCCTTTTTAATTATATATGATGATAGTTTTTTTGCGATTTCTCCTCTGTAAAATTCATCAACACCTTTTTCTGAAATTAAAGAAAGAGTATTACCTAAAGATTTATTTATAAATAAATCGTCTTTTTTAAATGCCTTATTAAATAATGGTATGGAGTCGTTTAGTTCTAATATTAAATCTTTATAATTATTAATGGTATTCACTTGTTTGGAAGTTAATCTATATCCATTATTTGCTAAATCTATAGATGGTTTAAATAATTCTTTTATTGGAAGGCTTCCAAATTTTTTATGAATCTCAAATAACCCTGCAATAGTTCCTGGAACTCCAATAGCTAAAGCACCGTTTTGACTTAATCCTTTAATCACATCATTATTAATATCTAAATACATATCTGACCTAGAATTAATAGGTGCTTTTTCTCTAAAATCAAGGCTTCCGTTTTTACCATCTGACAGTCTATAAACCATGAAGCCACCACCACCTAAGTTGCCTGCATTAGGATATACAACAGCAAGAGCTAAATCTGTAGCTATCATGGCATCAAATGCATTTCCCCCCTTTTTTAGTATATCAATACCTACTTTAGAAGCTTCATGTTTAGCGGAAACAACCATACCATTTTTATATATTCCATTAT
>JGI24540J26637_10000267_pt1 | contig 21302 bp, 15 predicted proteins | sample NorSeaMetagenome_FD_26637 | JGI IMG/M metagenome (IMG submission 26637)
CTTTTGGTATCTGAACCTTTGCTTTCATATTACAAATATCGTAAAATATAATAGATAAATTTAGCTAGTTTTGCTTAATGAGAATCATCTTAACTTTTATCTTAACTATTTTTTTTGCGTGTAATATGAATAACATCAATACTAATAAAACTTTAAAGCAGAATCCTTTAGAAATTGATGCGATAAAAAAAATATTAACTCACCAACAAGAGTGCTGGAACAATGGAGATATTGATGGGTTTATGAAAGGCTACTGGAATTCAGAAGATCTTATCTTTACTTCATCTAAACATGAACCAACATATGGATGGATGGCAACACTTGAAAGGTATAAAAATAGCTACCCAACAAAATCAAGTATGGGAGAACTCAAATTCGAAATATTAAAAACAACCTTAACTTCAGAGAAAAAAGCTGAACTTAAAGGCAAATGGAAACTAATAAGAAAAAATGATCATCCAAATGGTCTATTTTGGNTAGAAATTGAAAAAATTGATAAGAAATGGCTTATAACTAAAGACTCCACATTTTCATTTGACATATGAAAAACTATTTATCATTAATTAAATTTAGTCATACTATTTTTGCTCTTCCATTTGCTTTGATAGGGTTTTTTCTTTCTTATCCTGAATATAATTTTTCTATTAATTTATTAATTTACGTTTTATTATGTATGATTTTTGCTAGATCAGCAGCAATGGCCTTCAACAGATATATTGATAGAGATATTGACACAATTAATCCNAGAACATCAAAAACAAGAGANATTCCNAGCAAAAAAATCAAACCATCTTCAGCATTAATATTTGTTATTTTCAATTCTTGTCTTTTTATCATAACAACATATTTCATAAATCAATTATGTTTTTTTTTATCNCCAATCGCNCTTTTAATAATCCTTGGATATAGTTATACTAAGCGGTTCACATCATTATGTCATTTGATACTTGGAGTTGGACTATCTCTCTCTCCAATAGGAGCATATTTAGCTGTTACAGAAACATTTCATATAGTGCCTATATTTTTCTCATTTATTGTTTTATTTTGGGTTGCTGGATTTGATATTATTTACTCTTTACAAGATAAAGAATTTGATACTAAGAATAATTTAAAATCTATGCCGGTTTTCTTTGGTAAGAAAAATGCTTTAAGAGTTTCAAAATTTTTACACATCGCTACAGTTATTCTAGTTTTTTATGTTGGAACATTAAATAACTTTTCTTATTTTTATTGGTGTGGTACTTTTGTTTTTTCAGCATTACTCATATTCCAACATAGCATTATTAGTAAGGATGATCTTTCAAGAATTAATATTGCTTTTTTTACTACAAATGGAATTGCATCAATTGTATTTGGAGTATTTGTAATTTTGGATATTTTAATCTAAANAAAAATCTTTCCTGGATTAAGAATATTTTTTGGGTCAAATAAATTTTTAAGACCTTTTTGCAATGCTATTTCTTTTTCAGAAAATACAATATCTAAATATTGTTTCTGTACATAACCAATTCCATGCTCTCCACTTATAGTTCCTCCAAGTTTCTTTGTTAACTCAAATATTTCTCTTATACCTTTAGAAAGTTTATTATCCCAATGATGATCTGACATATTTCCTTTTATAATATTTATATGTAAATTACCATCTCCAGCATGTCCATAACAAACNGATTTAAATCCATAATTTTTACCAATTTCTTTGACCCCACTTAATAACAATGGNAATTCGGCTCTNGGNACAACAGTATCTTCTTCTTTATATATGGAATTNGACTTTACCGCCTCTCCTACTGCTCTTCGCATTTTCCATAACCTATCTTTTTGNTCTTTACTNTCTGCTAGTAAAATTTCTCCAGATTCATATTCATACATTATATTAGAAATCTTTTCACATTCATCAAATAAAATATCTAAATTATTTCCGTCTACCTCTATAAGTAAATGAGCTTGTACTTTAGAATCAATATCCATTTTAATATNTGTATACTTAAGAGTCCAATCAATAGCATCTCTTTCAATAAATTCTAATGCTGAGGGAGTTATTCCAGCTGAAAAGACAGCAGAAACAGCTTCACAAGCTTTTACAGCAGAATTAAAAGGAACTANAATTGATATATCTTTTTGTGGTAAAGGAATTAAACGAAAAACAATTTTAGTAATTATACCTAAAGTACCTTCACTACCTATCATTAATGATGTAAGATCATAGCCTGTAGAATTCTTAAGAACATTAGCACCAGTCCAAATAATTTCACCAGTAGGTAAAACGACTTCAAGATTTAGGACATAATCTTTAGTAACACCATACTTTAACGCTTTAGGACCCCCCGAGTTTACAGCTATATTTCCACCTAAAAAAGAACTACCTTTACTAGCNGGATCCGGCGGATAAAAAAGATTTTTTTTCTCTACTTCATCTCTAAAAACTTGATTTATGACTCCAGGCTCTACAGTTGCTTGTAGATTTCTTTCGTCAATCTCAATAATTTTATTAAAAAACTCTAAACTTAAAGCTACCCCTCCCATAATAGGTAATGAACCTCCACTTAAGCCTGTTCTAGCCCCACAAGGAGTAACTACAATATTATTTTTATTACAATATTCTAATATAGAAGATACCTGTTCAGTTAGTAAAGGTTTAAGAACAATATTTGGAGGAAACTTTAGATCTTCAGTTTCATCATGAGAGTAATCGAATATAGATTGTTTATCAGTAAAGATATAATTATCACCCAGCAATTCCTTAAAAAAAAGAATATCATCTTTGCTAATATCTGAATAACTCATCATTAATTATTTTATACAAATTTAAGTAAATTCGCAACTAAGAAACTAATTATCTTTTAAATGAATAAAACAATTATAGCTTTAATATTAAGTATAATATCATTATCTCTTTTTTCTCAATCTAAAGAAATAACATTAAAAGATATTTGGCAAGACTATAACTTTTACCCAAAAAACTTCAGAGCACTAAAGTCTATGAATGATGGTGATTTTTACACTAAACTAAAAAAATCTGATGAGGGTCAAGAAATTATTAAATATCAATTTAAAAATGGTAAAGAAGTAACAACATTATTTAAAAGTACAGATTTTGATATAAAAAAAATTAACAGCTATTCTTTCAGTAATGATGATAAATTAATGTTGTTAACAACAGAAACAGAGTCAATTTATAGATATTCTAAAAGAGCTATTTACTATGTTTTTAATATTCATAATAATAAACTAAAGAAAATTTCTGAGAATAAAATTAGATATGCTACTTTTTCACCAAATGGAAGTAAAGTCGCCTATGTATTTGAAAATAATCTTTTTATTAAAAATTTAAAAGATGGCAAAGAAATACAAGTAACATCAGATGGTAAAAAAAATCATATTATAAACGGTGCAAGTGATTGGGTTTATGAGGAGGAATTTAAATTAGTAAAAGGATTTTCATGGTCAGCAGATGGAAAAACAATTGCATTTTACAAATTTGATGAGTCACATGTTAAAGAATTCTCTATGGATAAATTTAATGGAGGCTTATATCCTACTCAAGAAGTTTTTAAATATCCAAAAGCGGGAGAAGATAACTCAACGGTTAATATTTATTTATATAATTTAAAAGAGGATACAAAAACACTTATTTACACTGAAAATGATTACGAATATATTCCAAGAATTAAATGGACAAGTGATGCTAATTTTCTATCTATAATTGGTCTAAATCGACATCAGAATAAGCTTGATTTTATTTTAGTTGATGCAAAAGATGGAACTAACAAAGTATTATTTAGCGAAGAAGATAAATACTATATTAACATTAATGATAATCTCAGTTTCCTTCCGAGCAATTATTTTATTTGGACATCTGAAAAAAATGGATACAATCATATCTATTTAAAAGGATTAGACGGTAGCGAGGAACAATTAACCAAAGGCTCATGGGAGGTAACATCTTTTGATGGATTAGATAGTGATAATATGCAAATATTTTATAGATCAACTGAAGAAGGATCTATTAATAGAGCATTATATGTGCTAGACTTAAAAACTGGTAAAAGAAAAAAACTTAGTAATAGAGTTGGAACAAACTCAGTGAAATTTAGTAAGGGATTAAAATATTATATTAACTCATATTCAAATGCTAATACACCACCTATTTATTCATTACATAAATCAGATGGAACTGTAATTAAAGTAATTGAAAATAATGAATTATTTAATACAAATATGATAGATTATAATCTAAGTGAAAAAGAATTTATTACAATTTACACTGAAAATGCTGATCTTAACGCTTGGGTGATTAAACCTCCTAATTTTGATAAAACCAAAAAATATCCATTATTTATGTTTTTGTATGGAGGTCCTGGATCTCAGAGGGTTTTAAATAATTATGGAGGAAATAATTTCTTTTGGTATCAGATGTTAGCACAAAAAGGATATGTTGTAGCATGCGTGGACAATAGAGGAACAGGTGGTAAAGGTGCTGAATTTAAAAAAATGACATATAAAGAACTTGGTAAATATGAAACAATTGATCAAATAGATGCTGCAAAATATTTTGGANGGTTAGATTATATTGATAGTAAAAGAATTGGTATTCAAGGATGGAGTTATGGAGGNCAATTATCATCTTTAGCAATAACTAAAGGTGCTGATTTTTTTAAACTAGCAATAGCTGTAGCACCAGTTACTAATTGGCGTTATTATGACAATATATATACTGAAAGATATATGCAAACTCCTAAAGAAAATCCAAATGGATATGATGATAATTCACCAATTTATCATGTTGATAAGCTTAAAGGTAAATACCTTCTAATTCATGGATCAGCAGATGACAATGTTCATGTTCAAAATACATATGAAATGACTTCTGCATTAGTAAAAGCAAATAAACAATTTGATTTATTTATTTATCCAGACAAAAACCATNGTATATACGGCGGAAGTACTAGATTTCATTTATATAAAAAAATGACAGATTTTATAACTGATAATTTATAATTCTTTTTTTATTAAATTCGGCAATTCAAATAATAACAAATTATAAATTATGATACAGCTAATTGGTTACTTCCTATTTACAGCATTAATATTATTTATTGCTAAAACTTATCTAGATAAGAAAGGTCACCCAAAAGCTCTATTTTATTTATTTTTTGCTGAAATGTGGGAAAGATTCTCATTTTATGGAATGAGAGCTCTTCTAACACTTTATCTGATTAAAGATTTCTATAAAGACATTCAAAATAATGAAGAAATAGCATATGGCATTTATGCTGCATATGGAGCGCTTGTTTATCTAACCCCTCTTTTAGGTGGATATCTAGCTGATAAATATATTGGATATAGAAAGTCTATTCTTTTTGGTGGAATACTAATGGCTTTAGGACATTTTTTCATGGCTTTTCCAACTGAATTTTTCTTTTATGGAGCCTTAGGATTATTAATAATGGGTAATGGATTTTTCAAACCTAATATCTCTACATTAGTTGGATCTTTGTATGAAGAAGGTGATATAAAAAGAGATGGAGGATTTACTATTTTTTATATGGGAATTAACCTAGGTGCTATGATTGCTCCACTTTTCTGTGGTTACCTTGGTGAGGTATATGGATGGCACTATGGATTTGGTGCTGCGGGACTTGGAATGCTAGCAGGTTTAATAGTATTTTGGCAGGGTATACAAGCAAATGTATTAGGAGATCGGGGACTACAACCTGTTGAATATATAAATAAAAAAATATCAGGAATATCAATAACCAATATAATTTATATAATAGGTTTTTTATTAGTTCCAGTATTTGCTTATTTAATAATTCTAGACAAAGAATCTCAAGTACTAGGAAGCGTCTTAAGTATAGTTGGCTTAGCAGTATTAGCTTATGTTGGTTACATCATCTTTGATTATAAGGTTATTAAAAAAGATCATCAAAGTGGAGATAGATTAATTGCATTAATGATACTAGCTGTCTTTTGTACGATCTTTTGGGCATGTTTTGAACAAGCAGGAAGTTCAATTACAGTTTGGGTAGACAAATGTGTAAATCTAGTAGGTATGAATGCTTCTCAAACAAATGCAATTAACCCTGCATACATCGTTTTACTGGCTATTCCATTTAGTTGGATGTGGACTAAGCTCGGCTTTATGAATAAAAACCCAAATACACCTATAAAATTTGCACTAGGTATTTTTCAATTAGGATTAGGTTTTCTAATCTTTGCAGCTACTGCACATTTTATTGGAGATAATGGCAAAGTGCCTTTCATGTTTGTTTTCCTAGGATACTTTTTAATAACAACAGGTGAGTTATTCTTATCTCCTATAGGACTTTCAAAAGTAACAGAATTATCCCCAAAAAGAATTGCAGCATTTATGATGGGAGTTTGGTTTTTATCATCAACCTTCGCTCATTATATTTCTGGTGAAATTGCTAAGCTTACAACCTCGGGAGGCAGTGGAGAAAGTAATTGGTTATCTGACTTAACCAATTGGTTTATGGGTAATCCTGATGTTTCTAACGAAGCAGTAGCTACACTTTTACAATACAATAGTATTTATGGTCAAATTGGTTTTGTAACAATATTTATTTCTATTTTCGTTGTCATAATATCACCATTTATTAAAAAACTAATGCACGGCCTTCACTAAAATTAAATAATTAAAAATTACAAAATGAAAAATATATTCTCAATTCTAGTTCTATTTTTATCTCTAAATCTATACTCCCAAGAAAGTGATTTAGTATGGCATACAGATGTTACTAAAGCAATTAATATTTCTATGGAAAACGAAAAACCTTTATTTTTCTTTTTTACTGGAAGTGATTGGTGTGGTTGGTGTATTAAATTACAAAAAGAAGTATTCTTCAAACCTGAATTTGTNAAGTGGGCAAAAGAAAATATTGTTCTTGTAGAACTAGATTTTCCTAGAAGAAAAAAATTAGACGAAACCTTAACAAAACAAAATGACAATCTACGTCAGATGTTTGCAGTTAGAGGATATCCAACTGGATGGTTAGTTATGCCAGAAATTGTAGATCAAAAAGTAAATTTTAAAAGACTAGGCTCACAAGGTTATGTTGCTGGAGGTCCTAATGCTTGGATAAAAGGTGCAGAAAAAATATTAGAAAAAAAATAGATGAAAAGAATTATTATTCTTTTACTATGTATTGCCCCTTATTTAACATTTTCTCAAGGGGCTCCTATGGTCTCAGTAAATTGGATTTCTCTTGCCCAAGCTGAAAAGCTTTCAGAAAAATACAATAAGAATATGCTTTTATATTTTTATAGAGACAACTGTGACTTCTGTATGAGAATGAAAAAAGAAGTACTGAGTGATCCTCAGGTTATTAATTTAGTAAATGAAAACTTCTTTCCAGTTATGATTAACGGTAAAAGCAAAAAACCAATAATTTATAATGGAAAAAAGTATATTAATGATGTTTCTATAGAAGAAGATCCTAAATCTACATGGAGACACAACTTATTCTTTGAATTAGTAGCACCAACAAATAATAACCATTATTGGCCTACAATTGTAATTTTAAATGGAGAGCATGAAAAGCAAAGACAATTTCCAGGATTTCAATCTAAGCCACAGTTACTTCGTAATCTAAATAGAATAAAATAAAAAAAGAGTTGATTTTATCAACTCTTTTTTTTTAAAATGGGTGACTGATGGGATTCGAACCCACGACCCCCGGCACCACAAACCAGTGCTCTAACCAACTGAGCTACAACCACCATTTTTCGAGTGCAAATATATATTAATATTCATAAATCATAAATAACTTATATATATTTGTTTAATGAAAAATAATGCATCCAACGTAATTACATTAAAGGTAGATGGGATGACCTGTAATAACTGTGCTACTGGAATTTTAAAACATCTTGAAAAGAATAAAATCGATAAAGTTTCAGTAAATTTTTCTCTCGCAGAAGTTAGTTGTTCAATAAACAAAAAAAATACAAAAAAAAATATAATTTCTTTAATAGAAGAAATAGGCTATAAAGTAAAAAAAGAAAATCAAAAAGAAAATAAATATGAAAGAGTAGAAATACTATTCTTTATATCATTACTCTTCACTATACCTTTATTTAGTCATATGTTTCTTGATTCAAGCAACATATTATATAATCCATTAGTTCAACTTGCACTTTGTATTCCAGTGTATGTAATTGGAATAATATATTTTGGGAAAAGCGCATTTGGATCACTTAAAATTGGTGTTCCTAATATGGATGTTTTAATATTCATCGGAAGCTCTGCAGCGTTTTTCTATAGCATTTANGGATGGTGGTTGTTTTATGGTACAGATATAGTTGGGCAATATCTATTTTTTGAAACATCAGCTACAATAATTACATTGGTTTTATTAGGCAATGTACTTGAACACAGATCAGTGAAACAAACAACAACAGCATTAAGAGAATTGTCAGAGATACAAAATGTTATTGCAAAAAAAGTTGTTGGAGATAAAATCATTGAAATTAAATTTAAGGATATAAATGTGGGAGATATCTTAATAATCAACAATGGAGATATAATTCCAATTGATGGAAAAATCATTTGGGGAAACTGTACTGTAGATGAATCTATGATCACTGGCGAGAGTTTACCAACTAGTAAAGAAATCAGTTCAGAAGTTATTGGAGGTACAATAATTAATAGTGGAAATGTTAAAATTGAGGTAGTTAATGTAGGTAATAATACAATATTATCTCAAATTATTGATCTTGTAAAAAACGCTCAAAAAGATCAACCAGAAATACAAAAGCTTGGTGATAAAGTAAGTTCTATTTTTGTTCCCATAGTATTAATCATATCTGTTAGTACATTTTTCATTTCTAACTTCTTTTTTAATATTTCAAGTATTGATGCATTCTTAAGGGCAGTTGCTGTTCTAGTTATCTCTTGTCCATGTGCTATGGGATTAGCAACTCCAACAGCTATAATGGTAGGTATTGGAAGAGCAGCAAAAAATGGAATTTTGATAAAAGGTGGACAGACCTTAGAGAAGATGGCAAGTATTAAAAATATAGCATTTGATAAAACAGGGACAATAACAACTGGTGATTTTAAAATCAATAATTTTAATGTTATTGAGGGTGATGAAAAAGAGATTAAAAATATAGTATATAATATTGAAAAATATTCATCTCACCCAATTGCAAAATCTTTAATAAAAGAATTAGACCAATATTCAGAGGAGATTGATATTTATAATATTAATGAAGAAAATGGATTAGGTATTACAGCTCATCTCGATGGTAATCAATATTTTATAGGTAGAAATATTAGTAGTGAAAAATATAAAAAGCATGATGTTTATATTACAAAAAATAATATTTTAATTGCTACAATTAATCTTGTAGATGAAATAAAATCAGGCACNCATCAAGTTATTAAAGATTTAAAAAATAGCGGATATTCAACAATTTTAATCAGTGGAGANAGTAAAGAAAAATGTCATCTAGTTAATAAGGAATTAGCTTTTAATAATTTATTTTCAGAGCAGTTACCTAAAAGTAAATTAGAAAAAATTGAAGAACTTAATAATCAAAATGCAACAATGATGCTTGGAGATGGAATTAACGATGCTCCAGCATTAGCAAAAGCAACTATTGGTGTCTCCTTAGGTAATGCAAGCCAGATAGCTATTCAATCTTCAGAAATTATCCTTCTGAACAAGAATAACCTNAAACAATTACCAAAAGCACTTCAAATAGGTAAGCATACTCTTATAACTATTAAACAAAATCTTTTTTGGGCATTTTCATATAATATTATTGCTATTCCGATTGCATGTTGTGGCTATTTAAATCCAATGTGGGCAGCACTATTTATGGCATTCTCAGATGTTATAGTAATAGGAAATTCTATAAGATTAAAATTTAAGAGAATTTTTTAGTATTATTACAATACATATTTAACTAAAAAAAAATATTATGAAAAAAACTTTTACATATCTAGCTATAATGATTTTTTGTAGCAGTATTGTTGCTCAAAATTCACCGATTAAAATACAAAATGGACAGGTTAGTGCTATTGCTCCTTTATATAATGTGAGTGGTAGTGAAGTTCTGAGTAATTTAATTACTAATACTAATCCAAATACAATCGCTACAAAAACTATGAGTATGGATGAAGTTCTAATTGGAACAACAACATATGACCTTCAATCTAACGCTTCTGTTGATAATAGATTAATAAGACATAGTGATGGTACAATATCTGCAGCCTGGACAATGAGCGCTCAATATGCATCTGCATATACTGATAGAGGTACTGGATATAATTATTATGATGGTTCTTCATGGGGTTCAAGCCCTACTGCAAGACTTGAATCTTCAAGAGGTGGATGGCCATCTATGCTTACAACAGGATCAGGAAAAGAAATATCAATAACTCATAACACAGACAACGGATATCTATTAATGACCCATAGACCTACAAAAGGAACTGGTAGTTGGACTGAGCAAATAATTTCATCACAAGATAGTAATGGAGTTTATACTGACATTATATGGAATAGAGCAGTAACTGGAGGTGGTAATGGTGAAAGTATTCATATGGTTGGAGTTATTGCTCCATCAGGTCTTGGAGGAACTATTTGGAATGGTTTAGATGGTGCTCTAGTTTATTATAGATCTCAGGATGGTGGAGTAACATGGGATACAAAAGACTTACAACTTCCAACACTTGATACAAGTAAATATGTTGGTTTTAATGGTGATGATTACGCTATTGCTGCTCAAGGAGAAACTGTTGTAGTAGTTTACTTTGGTGGATGGGATGATTCTGTACTCTTAAAATCTACAGATAATGGAAATACTTGGACAAGTACTGTTTTCTTAGACTTTCCAGTTGATAAATATACTGCTGATGATGGATTAGATCTTGATGGAGATGGAGTAATGGATTCTCTTTATACAACTGACGGATCAGGAACTGTACTTCTTGACAATAATGGGACAGCACATATTTTCTTTGGAAATATGAGAGTCTTAGATGCAGATCTAACAGATGGTCAATCTTCTTATTTCCCATCNACAAANGGTTTAATATATTGGAATGAAAATATGGGAGCAGATGATTATGCAAACAATCCTATTACAAGTCCATCACTTTGGTACTCAAATCTTCCTCAAATGATTACCTCAGCTCAGGATTTAGATGGAGATGGAGTTCTTAACTATGTAGATTACCCACTATATTACACCTCATTAACTTGCATGCCAAGCGCAGGTATAGATAATAATGGTAATATATTTGTTTCATATTCTTCAATGATGGAAAATATTGATAACGGATCTCAAAACTATAGACATGTACATGCTATTAAAAGTATGGATGGAGGAACAACATGGAGTAATCCTAAAGATGTAACTCCACATGATATGTGGGCAGGTGCGCAAGAATGTGTTTTTGCAAGAATGGACAGAAATGTAGATGATAAAATAAGATTAATTTATCAAAAAGACTTTGAACCAGGACTTGCAGTGAGAGGTGACGAAGATATAATAGATCTAAATGAAATTATATATTTAGAGCTTGATACGACTGAATTAAGTTTAATCTCAACAAGTATTAATGAAAATAATATTAAGCTAGATTTTGCAGTTTACCCAAATCCAGCTAATGACAAAATTACATTAGAATTCTTAAGTAATAATAGTAACAAAATAAATCTATCTATTACTAATATTATAGGTGCAAAAATAAAAGAATTCTCTATTATTCCATCAAACGGTGTTAATAGAATAAATATTGATTTAAATGATATGAGCAATGGTATTTATTTTGTAAATTTTAATAATAATATTTTAAAATATACAGAGAAAATTATAATTGCTAAATAGTTAAAAAAACATTTTTATCTAAAAAAAACCGAACTTTTAAAGTTCGGTTTTTTTATTTAAAATTATTTAGAAAATCTAATTTTGGTAGTTGATGAGAAATAAAACCTTCAGCAAAATTACATGATGTTTGTCTACCAAGATCCTTTGCTCTATATTCAATACTATCAAAGAAATCTTTAGTTGATATAATAGTATTATTCTCTTTAGATTTAGGATCAAAGAATTGTGATTTATATGATTTTACTGCATCTATCTTCTGATCAAATTGTTTAGTTATATCAACGACAAAATCTGGATTTAAATTATTAAATTGGATGTAGTGATAAATAGCTTTAGGACGCCATACTTTTTGATTTGTATCTATTTTTTCTAATCCAGACAAAAAACAAGAATCTATAGTTAGTTGTGAAGCCCTTGCATGATCTGGATGCCTATCAGATGGTGCATTTGTTAAAATAATATCTGGTCTATATTTTCTAATCTTTTTAATAATAACTTTTTTATGCAAATCATCATTTACAAAGAATCCATCATCAAAACTAAGGTTTTCTCTTAAAGTTAAATTCATAATTTTACTAGCAGCCTCAGCCTCTTCTAGTCTTATTTTATCTGAACCTCTAGTACCTAACTCACCTTTTGTTAAATCAATAACACCTACACTAAAACCATTTGATGTATGTTTAATAATTGTACCTCCACATCCTAGCTCAGCATCATCAGGATGGGCAGCAAAAACTAAAATATCTAATTTCATGAGTAATATCGGTTAAATTTAAACTTAGCTAAAATAGCAGTTACAATTGTAAGACCAATAAAATAATATACAAAAGATGGAATCGGCATTGGATCACCAGCTGCATATGAGTGGAGACCAGATAAATAATAATTAACACCAAAATATGTCATAATAATAGACCATATACCTATAAGTGATGCAAGATTAAAAATATAGAAACCAGCTAGGGCTGGAATTAAACGCATATGTAAAATAAAAACATAGACTAAAACACTAACAAGTGCCCATGTCTCCTTTGGGTCCCAACCCCAGTATCGACCCCAAGATTCATTAGCCCATACTCCTCCAAGAAATGTTCCAATTGTTAACATAAATAAACCAATAGTNATAGATCTTTCATTAATAAGTGTTAATTCCTTAATNGTATTTGTAAGCTTACTTTTATTATTAGTATTTGAAAAAATAATTAACCAAAGTGANAANAGTCCTAAAACTGCACCAAGAGATAAAAAACCATAGCTAGCTGTAATAATAGCAACATGTATCATTAACCAATAAGAGTTTAATACAGGAACTAAATTAGTGATCTCAGGATCTAACCAATTAAGATGAGCTACCATCAAAAACAAGGAAGTAACAATTGTAGTTGCAGCAAGTGTCATCTTTGATCGCTGACTGAATATAATTCCTGATAACATCGTTGCCCAAGAGATATAAATCATAGATTCATACCCATTACTCCAAGGGGCATGACCAGAAATAATCCAACGACTAGCAAGACCTAAAGTTTGAACAAAGAATCCTAACATAATAAGAGTTTGAAAAAAACGAATGCTTAATGAGAGGATATTAGTGTTGAATATCTTAATTAAAATTAAAACCAAGAAGATAAAACCAACAATAAAATAATACATGAACAGATTAGAAAATATATTAAACTTATTATATAAAACCTCTAATTGCACCTTATAATCTTTGGGCATTACCTGACTACCATAACGATACTGAAATTTAGATATATATGAAACAACACTATCACATGTTGACCAATTACCATCTATAATTGCTTTATCTAAAGAGTTCATGTACATTAACATAATATTAGAAACAAAAAGAGAGTCTTTGCTTGAAAACATACCACTCTCACGAGCAGTAAACCAAGTATTGTTTGAGTCATTAGCAAGAGGAAATAGTCTAAATATATCGCCATTATAAATTGTAAAACAAATATTAATACGCTCATCAACAGAAATAATATCCTTATCATATTTACCTCTATTAATTGGAGCTTTTGCATTCACTTTTTCAACTTCTTCTCTTAAAATATAATCACCATTTTCATTAAAAAATGATCTAAACGTTACTCTACTTTCTTTAGTCTTTAACAAAAGTTTTAATTTCTCATGACTAACTTTAATCATAGGAACATTGCTCCATAATTTTGGATTTTTCATCATGCCTAAAATCACTTGAGAGGAACTCTGGTTAGCTATCTTTTCTTTTCTTGATATTTTACGCAAGTATTCAGAGCATACTGTATTAATTGGTTTAATTCTACCACCATTATCTTGTATTAATAAGCTTTCAAAATTCTTAATATGATCATAATTAAGTGTATTTGCTTTATAACACTATCAGGATACACCTCATTTGCAGATGATGTTAAACTAAATAATCCAAATAACAATACTGTAATCTTACCTTTGATTTTATTAAGTTGTTTACTAAGGTAAGTAAATCTTGTCTTTGAAGTAAAAAANACCATGATCATTCCCAAGGCTAATAAAAAATATCCAATATAACTCACCACTGTTCCTAACATATCNTGATTAACAGATAATACAGTGCCTTTTTCATCTTGNTCATATGAGGATTGAAAAAAACGATAACCTCTATAATCTAAAACATTATTCATAAAAATTCTAAAATCTTTTTTATACTGCACATCTTTAACAGTCACCTCAGCTGCAAAAGAGGCTGGACTCATTGATCCAGGATACCTTTCAAGCTGAAAATCTCTAAGCATAATTCTAAATGGAGTATAATAATTTTTTGAGCCGTAAGATAAATTAAAATGAATACCACCTATAAAAGACTCATCTGGAAGAGATTTAAATCCTTTACCTCCTACTAAAGTCACCTCCTTTGATTCTCCATTACAATTAATTTTTACACTCAATGCATCATTACTTCCATCTTTCATTACTTTTGAAGAGCTGTATAACTCATCACTCCCATTTTCAATTATCTCTTTTAAAACAAAATTAAGTTCATTAATTGAATATAAGGTTTTCTTAGCCAATTTAAANCTAGACATAGCTGGAAAATTATCAACTGATNGGTCAATCATCTTCATTGATCCTATATCAAATGGAGCTTCACATATAAATAGACTATCACTTGAAGTAATNTTTATAGCTCCTAAAAGTGGATTATTAAAAGTAAAAATATAATTACTTATCTTTTTCTGTTCATTATCTTTTAGATACTCAGACTGCATTCCATTATCACCAGGAACGATTAAATGAAGTGTTTGTACACCACTCTCACTTGAAATAAATGTATCTCTTACATTTGGTAAAAAATCAATATAATCAATTGAAATATCATTATCTAAAAAATTAATTGGAATAGAGAAATTATTATTACTTATAGCTGACAAATACAATTTTTTATCATATTCCAATTGTAATTTTCTATTATCAACTTTTATTTGAAGAAAGACATCATCAGAAACAATAATATTTGATTCCTCACCTTCTCGAATATGCATCATACCTTCAAAACTATAATATCTAGTAATTCCTGAACCTATTAATATAACAATAAATGCTAAGTGAAAAGTTAGAACTGCAATCTTCTCTTTTCTAAATAAATTATATCTTTTTAAATTGTAAATAAGATTACAAGTAAGAATAAAAAGAAGTAATTCAAACCACCATTTAGAATAAATTAAAGCTTTTGCTGAGACTCTTCCAAAATCATTTTCAATAAATGTAGCATAGCCAATAACTGCAGCAAATACTAAAATTAAAAAAGTAGCTAATTTTACAGAAAATATAAATTGTATGAGTTGTTTTATCATTATAACAATATGAAAAGCAAATTTACAATATGTTTACTAATTTTGTACTAGAATCATTACATATAGCTTGACTATTTTATAAACAATATTTNGANAGAAAAAAAATTGTAATTGGCTATTAAAGTTTAAAAATGAAGAATATACTTTTAATTGGATCTGGAAACATAGCAACCCATTTAGCATTAAATTTAGATAAAGAAAAATATAATATAGCTCAAGTATTTGGAAGATCAAAAGAGAATACTGAATTATTAGCAAATAAAATCAACTCAGATTGGACAATAGATTCCAGTAAAATAGAAAAAGCTGATATCACAATTATTGCAATCAATGATGATAGTATAAAAAACATTTTAACATCTCTTCCGAATAACGCAACAGTGCACACCTCAGGTTGTACTAGCATAGATGTTTTTAAAGGATATTTTGAAGATTATGGTGTCTTATATCCATTACAAACATTTAATAAAGATGTAGATTTAAATCTTAAAAAAGTTCCTTTTTTTATAGAAGCAAATAATCAGATATTTCAAAGAGATTTAAATGAATTATCGAATTCATTTTCCAAAAACACACATTTACTTGATTCACATAAAAGAAAACAGTTACATATAGCAGCAGTTTTTTCATGTAATTTTAGTAATCATATGTTTGTCATAGCAAAAAAATTAGTTGAGAAAGAAAATATTAACTACTCAGTATTATTACCATTAATAAAACAAACACTTTCTAAGATAGAAAACTTCAACCCTCAAGACACACAAACAGGGCCAGCCATCAGAAATGATAAATTAATCATTCAAGAACATATAAACGCTATAAAAGATGATAAATTAAAAGAAATTTACTCATTAATTAGCCAAAATATAATTCAATTAAATGAATAATTTTATAAATTTTATTAAATTAATAAGACCTTTAAATCTATTAATCATTGTATTAATACTCTGTTTAATAAAATACTGCTTAATCAATCAATTCATTGCAGAATCTAGCTTAAACAATATCAATTTTTTTCTTTTTGTAATAAGCACCATATTAATTACTGCTGGTGGATATATTATCAATGATATTTATGATGAAAGTGTTGATAAAATAAATAAGGATAAAATTAGAATCATTAATAAAAAATTGAGTGCAAGAATTGCAATTTTCTGGTACTTTGCTTTTAACATACTTGCTCTTTTACTAATTGTGTACGTTGCATATATTATTCAAAAACTAACATTTACTTTAATATTTATATACTCAATTTTCTCACTTTGGAAATATTCCAAATATTTAAAAATAAAATTTCTAAGAGGAAATTTTTTAGTTAGCTGGCTAGTAGCATTATCTATTATTAATATTGGGTTATTTGATGTAATTCCTGTTATTTCTAACAACTCATCACCCATAATTTTTAAAATCATATTATTATATGCGGCGTTTGCATTTCTAATGACATTTTCTAGGGAAATCATTAAAGACATTGAAGATGAATATGGAGATAAAAAAATTCATGCAAATACCATAATAATTAAAATAGGTCTCTTCAAGACAAAAATTTTAATTAACTCAATAAATACAATAGTATTTGTATTCATTGGATTTTGGCAATATTTTCAATATAGTTTGTTACAAACTACATTTAATCTTCCAGAAAAACAACAGATACAAATTTGGGGCACAGATATTAATTCAATTTTATATATAATTCTGATACAGTTATTTTTAATTGTCTTTATTATAAAATGTAGCCAATCTGAAAATAAAGAAGATTTTTCATTTTTAAGTAAATTTTCAAAATTTATAATGATAGCTGGAATACTTTCAATAGGGCTTTTTTCATATAACTACTTAAATTAATGCTCAATAATTTTAATCAATATAATTTTATTCTGGGATCTAACTCTCCAAGAAGAAGTGAAATACTTAAAGACATAGGAATAGATTTTAAAATAAGAGCATCAAATATTGATGAGACTATACCGAAAGGAATTAAAAATAAAAATGTTCCAATTTTTCTAGCAAAAGAAAAAGCTAATTTTTTAGCTAAGGAATTAAATGAAAATGAAATTCTAATAACTGCGGATACAATTGTATTAATGAATGATAAAATCATCACTAAACCATTAAACAAAAATGAAGCAAAAAATATTTTACAAAAAATATCTAATAATAAGCATGAAGTAATTACTGGAGTATGTATCACAAGCAATAGTAATCAACATGCATTTTCTTCAAAAACAGAAGTTTTTTTTAATAAAATAAATGATTATGAAATAGAATATTACTTAGAAAAATTTAAGCCTTATGACAAGGCTGGTTCTTATGGTATTCAAGAATGGCTAGGAATAATTAGTGTTAGAAAAATAATTGGCTCATATACAAACGTTGTTGGTCTGCCTTCATCTGAACTATATCAAGAACTAAATAAATTTATTTAGTGTTTGTTTTCTTATCTTTACAAAAAATTAAACATGATTAAGTCTAATTATATTATATTACTCACTCTATTAGTAATTACTTCATTATTCTTTAGTTGCACTCCTGTAAGTAAAATTACATATATGAATGATGTTGCGAAAGAAGGATGGAACATCTCTCCAATACCTCCTAAACATCGTATTGAAATTGGTGATATACTAATGATCAAAGTTATTAGTAGAAATGAAGAATCAAATAAAATGTTTAATGTTGAGACAAATACAAATAATGCAAATACTACAACAACAGCTGCAAATCTTTATTTAAATGGTTTCACAGTTAGTCAAGAAGGAATGATAGACCTACCCAATGTTGGATATATCAGCATTGTAAATCAGACTTTAGAAGAGGCAAAAGAAACGATAATTGATATGGCTAAGGAATATATTATTGATCCTTTTGTCATTGTGAAGCTTGCAAACTTTGAAGTTACTGTCTTAGGAGAGGTTAATAATCCAGGAACCTTTCCTGTATACAAAGAGAATCTAACTATTTTTGATGCACTTGCTATGGCTGGTGATATCAATGATTATGGAAATCTTAAAAAAATTAAAATTGTTAGATCAAATAACAACAAGAAAAAAATATACTTCTTTGACCTTACTGAAAGTACAATTTTACATTCAAACTTTTACTATCTTCACAACAAAGACTTAGTGTATATTCAGCCTCTTAAATTTAAAGGTTTAAAAAAATCACAATCACAGTTATTATTATCAAGTTTAACAACATTTGCTGTATTATTTAATGCAATCTTAAATTTTAATAGAGATTAACATGAAAACTGAAGAAAATCAAATAGAAGAAGAAAAGGTAGATATTAAAGGGCTTTTATTTAGATACTATCATCATTGGTATTATTTTCTTATTTCAATTATATTATTTACTCTATTTGCTTTAGCTTATAATAGATATACAACTCCTACATACAGTGTTTCAAGTACTATTCTCATTAGAGATGATAATAACACTCAACTTGGAGCTGAAAATATTCTTGAAGGAATGGAACTTTTTAGTGGAAAAACAAATATTCAAAATGAGATAATTGTATTAAAATCCTTTTCATTAATGAATCAAGTAGTTGATGCTTTAGAATTAGGCGTTTCATATTATCAACATGGTTTCCTTCAAAGCAATGAAATATATCAGAATACTCCTTTTATTGTAAAAGTTGATTCAAACCATTTACAAATAACAAATAATGAATTTAGGGTTAAAATCATTAATGATAAGACTTTCAAGCTCGTCTCCTCAATAGATGACCTCAATACATATAATTTAAAAACTGATAGATTAAATAAAAATTTAACTGCAAATATTGATATTGATCAAGAATTTCAATTTAACCAACAAATTAAAACTGATTTTTTCTCATTTAAACTCATTAAAAATCAATCTTTTAATCTTCAGAATATTTTAGAACAAGACAAGGATTTATCTTTTAAACTACATCAAAGATCTAAAATTGTAAGCAGTTTTATTGAAGGAGTTTCAATTAACCCAGTCAACAAGGAGACCTCTGTCCTAAAGTTAAAAATGACTGCAGAAAATCCTGGCAAAAGTATTGTGTTTTTAAATACATTATGTGAGAGTTATATCAATAATGGTCTAAATGATAAGAACAATATGGCGATCAATACAATTGAATTTATTGATAAGCAATTAAATTTAATTAAAGATTCGTTAGTATTAATAGAAAATAACCTTGAGAGATTTAAGCGTAGTCATCCAAACATTGAAAATATTGAACAAGAGTATGGTGCATATTTTCAAAAACAAAAAATAGATAATTCATTAGCTGAACAATCAATTAATTCTAAGTACTATATATCATTATTAAATTATCTCTCAAAAGAAATTGATGCAAATAGTATTATATCTCCTACTTCAATGGGAATTACAAATCCCGAATTAAATACACTAATTAGTCAGTTACTTCAACTACTTGCTAAAAAAGGAGATCTTGAATTAACTACAACATCAAAGAATCCAAACTATATTTCATTATTATCTCAGATATCTCATACAAAAAGAACCATTATTGAAAATCTAAAAAATCTTATAGCAACATCAGAAATTTATGAAAATGATCTTTTAAATAGACAATCAGAATTTAATAATAGTATCAATTCGTTACCAAAATATCAAAAAGAATATATAATTCTTAAAAGACAATATCTTTATAATGAACAAACTTCTATTTATTTGCAGAATAAAAAATATGAAGCATCACTTGCAAAAGCAGGAACTGAATCAGACCATAAGGTTATTGACTATGCTAGATTAGATAGTGAAATACCTGTTAGTCCAAAAACATCAGTTACATACTTTTTTTGCTGGATTTTAGGAATATTAATACCTATTTTTGCTATATCTCTAAAAGAATTCTTTAATAACACTATAAGAAGTAAAAAAGATTTACAAACACACTCTAACATTCCAATACTAGGACTTATTGGGCACAGTGATAAATTAACAAGTCTTATAGTTCCTAAAAATTCAAAATCTGTGCTTTCTGAATCATTTAGATCACTTAGGACAAATATTCAATATTTAGCAATAGATAAAACTAAAAAAGTAATTACAGTAAGTTCATCTATTGGAGGAGAGGGCAAAACATTCTGTTCAATGAATATAGCTTCAATTTTTGCTTTATCTGGTAAAAAAACAGTCTTGATTGGTGCTGATTTAAGAAAACCCAAACTTGAATTAGAATTTAAATCTGAAAACAAAAGTGGTTTAAGTAATTATCTTATTAATAAATCTTCACTTAAAGAGATAACTAACAAAACAGAGGTAGAAAACCTAGATATTATTTTCTCTGGACCTACCCCTCCAAATCCAGCAGAATTATTAGATAGCACTAAAATGCAAGAATTAATTAAAAAACTTAATATAGAATATGACTATGTTATTATTGACACACCTCCAATTGGACTGGTGACTGATGGCGTAATATTAATGAAAAATGCCGATATCAATTTATATGTTGTAAGACATAACTATACTAAATACCAAGCATTGTCTGTTGTAAATGGTTTATATAATAACAAACAAGTAGAGAATCTACAAATAATTATCAATGATTACCAAAATGATATGGGTAACTACGGATATGGATATGGATATGGATATGGATATGGATATGGA
>JGI24540J26637_10000270_pt1 | contig 21025 bp, 16 predicted proteins | sample NorSeaMetagenome_FD_26637 | JGI IMG/M metagenome (IMG submission 26637)
CGGCGGNNTTGTGGCGGCGGTCAAGAGGCAGCGGACAAGTGGCAGCGGTCCAGCGGTGGTGAAGAGGCAGCGGACAAGTGGCAGCGGTCCAGCGGTGGTGAAGAGGCAGCGGACAAGTGGCAGCGGTCCAGCGGCGGTCAAGAGGCAGCGGACGAGAGGCAGCGGGCAAGAGCAAATGGTTAAGTGGTGGCAACCTGATGATTGGTTGCTTCAACACTTCTGAATAAAGTTTTGAACAATTTTATTATAATCTTTATGAAACTTTCAATGTGAACAACAAGCAATGCCGATGTTGCAAAACGTACTGCTGTTCTAAACAGGTGAAGCCAGATGAAGCATGCAATGCTTTTTCAAACGTGTCAAAACTGACAGAAATTGCTAAGTTGGTTGCTTTTTCTTTCAAAACTAAAGCTTGTGAAATTGGCTGGCAATGAGCAAATGATGATTCATATGAATTAAGCAACAAACCACTGTCATCACAAAAATCATTTTCAAAATCAGTTGTTCTCAATGCAACAACACCTGCACTCATTTTTTTCACAATTTGCAAAATATGCGTGTCAGATAAATCATGCAAATTTTGTTGATTTTTGTGGAACGTGTGCGCTAATTTATTTTGCTTTTGAAGAGCACATTTGACATGAATACATCGATTTTGCTCGTAGCACGCTCTTAATGCCTGATCAAGATCAAATTTTAATTGTGATGATTGAAACGAACGTGAAGTTTTTTCTTTCAGCCCAGAAATATATTCATCTTCTTCTATAATTAGCAACAGAACTTTTTTGTCGTGCACTTGCCAATAATTGACGAAATGCATCAGAAAATAAAAATGATCTGATAAAAAAGAGCTTTGCAGTGACAATTGGCTTAAATACGATGGTAAGTACCAGACAGCTATTTTTGCAAAGCATGACAGTTTTGCAGTATGTCGAGTATTTAAAACATCATCATATGGGACGGGTAAAATAGGCAAGCCAATATTTCTATTTAAATCGTTAACAATATTGTCATTAGATAGCTTAGATTCGTTATTTGTCATTTTCTTATCAAAATCATTTGTCTTGTTGTATTGGGATAAATCTGAGAACATTTTTGTGTAAAAATTAGGAATGTTCATTGTTTGGTTTTGATGAATGATATGTGTTTCTGTTTGTTTTTTCAATCGGTCGATTAATGGCATAGAATTTATTGCTGTTCTCCATTGATTAGAATGATAAGATTTTTTGTTTGACATGACGTAAGAAAAATGCCACATACTGATGTAACTGATAAAAGCATAAACAAAGATGAGTTTAAACAAGATTGTGTGGTCACGTTGCATACGGTTTAGGAATCCTAATAGCAATAAACAAGATAATAATAGAAAACTCTCGCATTCAAATTGACTGCTAATCTTAAACTTTGAAAAAAAAAAATAAAATCAAAAAATATACATTTTTTTTTTTGTTTTCTTGAAAAGAATTGATGAAATTGCGCGCGTCTTTGCCCGTCGTCATCTAGCGTCCATGGCACAAACGACAATAGACGCTTTCATGACTGGTACACGTAATGTTACTGACCAAAACACTTTATTAGCTTCCTCGAACGCCTCAGGCATTGCCCCTGCTGCGGCCACGCTCGATACATCACACAATCAAAACTCTCCAGAGCCTGAAGAAAACGATGGTTTGGAGAATCTTGTATCAGCGTTTTCTGACGACGATGCAGATGGTGCCCGATCAAATTTAGGCAGTCATGACTCTCAAGCCGAAGATATAGGTAATACAAGTTTCGAGGAAGAATCTGAAGATGAGCCGACTGAAGCAGATATGAATTTTATCAACGATTCTTCTCCGAATGGTTCTGCTACAGCGCATCGACAACGTAACAACCTGTCAAATTTTCAGCACAAGAAGCGCAAGCTTACTCACCAACACGGTTCAGGTCGTACGCCCACTCGTAAAACAATTGTCAAATCACCAAAAACAAAACAAAAATTACAAATAAAATCAAAAGCCAGTGCGAATGCCTCAAACGCAAAATCCAACAATTTCAAAAGAAAAAAATCTGGAGACGGTGACAATTTACATGCTGACGAAGACGCAAACAATGATTCTGATGGTGGAGATTCAAATAATGCAAAGTTGAAAAAGAAAACCAAATCAAATCAGCGAGATTTACACATTTTGACAGAACGTGGCATGGGGAATCACGCTCGTGCTGTCAGTGAATACCATGAAATTGCGCCATTTACTTTCTCATTTGCTAATCGTTTTGTAACACCATGGCATCTTCAACAAAATCAAATTGCTCAGCCTGTCTTGTACGGGAAGTGGAACAACGATTTACAACTAAATTGGCATGTGTCGGAGCAACAGCAAAATTTTTCTAAATATTTTTGGACGCCGTGGAGTAATGATATTCCACTTCGGAAACTCAAAACAGACGTATTGCATCCTACTATAGTTGCAGATCAAGCAGCCTCCAACGCGACATCTAGAGTTTTGCATTTCATCAGATCGACACATGCTCAAACAGAACTTGATTTGATACACGGAAAATTTATTCAAAAAGTGTTCTTGGGTTTGCAGCAAACGTCACGTGAACTGATGATAGCAATGCATGGTGGTCCAAATGGTGGCTTGGCAGGTTGTGCCGACGCCTGTCTCTTTCACATTTCACATGGCGACATGGTTACAAACACAAATTCGGACATTTTGAAGTTGGTTGAGTTAATAAGCGAAGCGCTGCACGGAACGCATGGAGACGAACTTTGCCCATGTATTGCCACAAATTACACTGAACCATACATGATGGGCAAACGAGGCATGCAGCGGGTTCAAACGGGTGGGAAGACGGTTCGTCAATATAATTTGCACGAGGCTGGTAAAATATATTTATATGATTGTATTTTATTTGATTGTATTTAATGAATATATTTTTTAATTTAGTATTTTTTGAATGTTGTTTGAATTTTGCTTAAATTTGCTGTAAATTTGCTGTAAATTGAAGAGCATAATGTGGCTAGGTATTTTTAATGGAATTGAAATGGAATGTGGTTTACAGGGCAAAAGCACCCAACTTTTGCGCACGAGGATTTGGACACAGAGCTGCTGTCTCGTTTTTTGAAATACAAAATGGGCCGTGACGGAAATGTGACGACCGAAGACAAGTATAACTGTGTCAATTCGCGTCATCAAACAAATAACATAGACCGCGCAGGTATTTTTGATGATTTTGGAATTAGGCAATCACATTTACCATATTATGCTTGTTTTTGCCAATTTTTGTTTTGCCAATTTTTTTTTTTTGCAAAATTGATGTTTTTTTTTTTATGATTTTTGATGATTTTTGATGATTTTTGATGATTTTTGATGGAGCATCATTCTGCATCATACAGCATCATACTGCATCGAGCAAACTTGTTTTACTCTACTTGTTTGCTTTTGTTTGCTCCAAACTTTGAACACTTCGAGTTTAATTCAACTTTAATTCAAGTTTGACATTTTGTGTAAAATGTTATATAAACAGGAGAACCCATTGAAATTTCTCGAACAGAGCCGATTGCAGAGCCAATGTTGTGTGATTTGTTTTTATGGAAACACATTGTCCCTGGAGTCGACCGCGCTACAGGTGCGATTTCATTTGATTTGTTTTATTTATGATGATTGTGCTTTTAATTTCTGCATATTCTTTATATTGTTCATAAATGTTTTTTTGGTTTAAACCATTTTTTAAATCTACTTTGTGACATTGATTTTGTTTGTTTAATAATACAGGAGCCGTCACGTATGTGAGCATAGATGCCATTTACATTATTGGAAAATTCCCGGCGAACGATCCTCTTTTAATGTTGCAAAGAATGGCAGAGAATCGCACAAATTTGAGTTATTTACTGACAAAGACACTCGATCACATGAATCAAGTGTTAATGAACCCCTCTTGCTCATTTGATCAATATTTTAACACGGACAGAGCGGCTGCTGCTGACATTATTTGTGAAGCTCGAATGATTGAAGCTTTTTTTCGATATTGTCATTTACAAAATATTTCAAATGTCAATCTTGGTGGATTTCGCATGGATGTAACAAACCACCCAGAAATGCAGTCTTGGAACAAGTACATCAATGCGGTCACGCAGGCGAGACGAAAGCATTTTCAAATCGTTACCGGATATTCTTTGCAAGATCGGTCAAATTTGCGAGAAAGCCGACTACCTGTGGAAATGTGGAATAATGATTTTTTTCCTGGTATGAATTTTCGCAAAATCTCGACAACAGTTCTGCAGAAAAATGTTTCTGAATATGGCAAATCTCAAGACATACAGACAAGCACAAAATTAAGTATGTGGGTTAATGCTTTGGATCATGATGATAATTATTCGTATGTGCCCGATGGACAGGCGTTTGCACGAAATTGCGGTGTTTGGATAAAAATCAAAACAGAATCAAAGCACTCGGAGGCTGAAGAATTTATGGAACAGGTCAAAAAGCGTGACAAGTCTGATGCCAAAAATAACACAATGTATTCAATGCCACAACCGCAACAAGATGTGGCAATGATTCGATTACTACTAGCAAATCTTAGCTCGGAAAAAGATCCTCTTGATGAATTTTTTGAGACTCTGGATTACATCCCATCTGTTGAGTGGTTGAAAACAGAGATGGGCAAAATAGGACGTCAAGTGGATGCTATTCAGTGGTTGAAAGACGCCATCGGAGAGTATCAAATACACACAAGAGCAATCACGCAAGTGGATACTCGTCGTGTTGAATTGTGTCGAATGGCTGGAACAGAAACACATCCAGTGCATGATGCTGTGAAATGGATCGAAGACAAATCAGATTTACAATACATCAGCCGCATGAAAATGCAAAAACTGAGCACTACGTTGAATTTGAATATGCAAATTATGCGGACGTGTGAATTGGAACAGTTTCAATGCGCTGCAATGCTGATTGACGATTTGAAAAAACAAAACGGTGTGGCTATGCTTTGGATTGAAGATTTTGAACCACTGCGTGGATACGAACAGGCATTACTAAATGAACACAGTGACGACAAAAAATGCCTGTCGTTGCTTAACAATGCAACATTATTTGCAAAAATGGCTAGCTTGGCAACAAAACGCATTGATGGACAGGTTTCATATTGCAATCAACTTCTTATGGAAATGGAGCGTTGTTGTGTTATGACACATTGCATGAATACACCTGGTGCTTACGGGCAGACATTACGTGTTATGGATATGGCTGGTACAGTGCGTGTTTTAAAAGCTGCAGACTCGAAATCCCATGGACGGGTCAGTGAGACATACTTGTATGATGCCAAATTTGCAGGTGCAGGACTGGATCAGAGCAAAAATTTTGCTGGCACGCTAATGAATGCACATTTGTCTTTCAATGCAATCAATTTGGCATTAATGTATTACAGGGAGGGAAACACGGACGAAAGCCATCAGATGGTCAGTAAAATGTCTTATTGCACGCTCATGGGTTGTGGCTTTTGGGTCAACTCGGATGGCAAAATTTTGTCGCACAATTATTCTGTGGACACAAAATTGGGCCGATGCTGTTTTTGGAGTGAATTTGGAAAAGAGGGTTCAGATCAAAATACTTTAGCTCATATAGAATCGCGCATGGCACACAGTGGAAACACTCACAACGGCAATGTGAATGGAGTTACTGAAGCTTCTTGGAATACGACACAGTCAATGGAATCCAAAACAATTGTTCAATTACGTAAATTGCCAGTCACCATTATTACGGGCAACAGACCATGTTCTGCGACGCCAGCATCATTGTTTGAGGGTGGAAGATGCTTCGCGATAGCATCCAGTGTGCAATGTTTTATGAATGGATTTGTTGTTTTGAGTGCGAGTGATTATGAAACCTACAAACAACTGAAAAAGCAGAGAGGTGGGCCCAAACTTGGTCATGCTGCAGGCGCTTCGAGCTCAAATGCACATTCAAAAGCAAATGCTGCGAGTTTGAAGAAAAATTTGACCAAGTCGATCAAAATGGCTCATGATTTGTGTCGCGATGACATGCGTTGCGACATGAACAAAGTGAATTTGGAAACAGCAAGAAAAAACAGATTGTATTTGTTAATTGTCGGCATGTGGAGAAAAGAAGTTGCGTTGATGTGCTCGAGTTTAAGCGTCAATCCAACTGAATCTGGATACACAATGCGGTCAAACTTTAATGTTTTGAAAAATTCGGTTGAATCTTTGACAAGAGGGTTGCGCAGAAGCTTTTTGCAAGATAAAAAACGAGATTCAAATATCTTTCATCGCAACGGTCAGGGGCCATGGGGTCGCGTGCTTCAAGTTTCTATGCATGTGCAAATTACCACTGCTAACTGTTTTATTAGTGCTCTTCGCCGTGTGCATAATGGGTGGCCACTGGATTTGCATGCGGCATATTTTTCCTGCATGAAAGAACTGATCACAGCGCCGATTTCATTTACAGCAACTTTGGCTTCGCTTTATATGTGGCTTGCTTCTGCAGTTCTTGATATTAATCTCATGATTCTCAGTTCGTACATGTACCACATGACCAAATTTCAATCCTATTGTTCATTGCGAGTCTTGTCGCATGTTTTGATTTTGTCGAAGAAGATGAAAACAATTTGTGAAGCAATTGACAAAGCAAGCAAAAATGATGATGAAGACGACGATGAAGATTGTGATGGATATATGTCATTGAGTCCATCGAGTCCATCCCAGGAGTCAAAACAGGCTAATTCAGACAGAACGACGGACAAAGCATCCAAATCAGCATCAACACAAAAACAATCTGCAGACCCAGGAAAGAAATTTTCAGGAAAGAAGACAAAAGATGTTAAAAAACAAAAGATGTCTTCGAAAAATGCTATTTATGAACATTTACAATCTGCACTGAGTGACGACGAAATTGAGGCATACATAAGTTTGTGCTATCACATTATAAACTGCGTTGCGAAATACCCACTCAAAACAGTTCAAGAAAAAGAAACAAATATTCGACTGGTGCCTGCTGGAATTTTACAAGTTCCGGATAAACCTGTTTTGGAACATTGGTTTCACAATATTTTTTCCAAAAACTTTGAAGCTAACAAAACAACAGCACATGCTAGAGCTGGCAATTTCAATTTTTCAAATCACGATGCCAATCACAATTCAAATTCTGCCAAAAAATCATTGCAGCCACTTGACTCACGCAATTCCCATTTATCTGTATATTGCAGCCCACGTTTGGCTTTTACACAAACTTCAGCTCTGAGGGGGTTTGGAAAATTGCAGGCAGGTTACAGCAACCCAGTGGAAGACAAAAATATTACGGGCACTGTCAATCGAGTTGTAGCATCAATATTTGGCTCGCAGCAATCGACAGAAATGCACAAATTACGAGCAAACAACGCAGCATTGAATCTTAGGCCCCATGAAAATACTGAGGTATATTGGTCTGCAGTACAATCTGGCACTGCATTGCCGAAAGAAAATAGTAACTCGAACGATGTTTTCAAACTTTGCTTTCCACGTCCTGATACAACGGGTATTTGGTGGGATGAAACAATAGACAACGCTGGAACTTGCCAGGGCGTATTGAAAAACTTTCTGTTACAAAGCAATCTGGATGTAAATATATCTCATCAAGAATTTTTTGAAACTTTTATGATGCCGTTTTGGAAACTTACCAATTCGGATGAATCAGAAAAATTACAAGTACATGACAATGCTGACTGGCAAAAACCTATCTTGTCCGATGACAATAATATGTTTGCGTTTGGTTTGAATCCAACGGAGGATGGAGACGGTGTCAATGTACAATTATGCATGCAATTAATTCATTATGTGGTCATACAGGGTTTGGGTGTATGCAAAGATTGGTCAGTAATTCAGCATGCGGGAACAAGCTCTTCTTCTAGCTCTTCTCCTAGCTTTGTCTCTTGTACACACTTACGCAACATGTCTCACATTTCAGCGGGATTAATGAGTTTGTTCTTGCACACGTGCGTGGATAAAGCAATTATTCCAGCAAATGACGGCAAAATTGTTCTACCACTGCCCTCGCCAGATTACAATGTCGTGGATAGCGTAAGCATTGATTACGATCCTGATTTGCACATAGATACGCAGCAACGAGAAGCAGTCATACCAAATTTGCCATCACAAGAATGCCAAATCCAGCCTCTGTACACATTTCAAATGTTGAGCGTTTGCACACGGTTTTCCACGAATGAAAATTGGAGTGTCGTCAAGCTGAAAGATTCTGCTCATTTACAGTACAAAAACTCAGAGCACAATGTCAGTGATCGAAAAGAAATATTTCCATTTGCACCTGAAAGTGTTGCTCATGTTTTGAACATTTTTCACGACATGAAAGTTGCGTACACACGCTTCCACAAATTCTCAGATGTGCATCTTTCGAATTCAAGCAATGTTGATGAAGACTTGGGGAACCAGGTCGAGGATGAAAGAACTGATGCTTTGAACCAGCAAAATTCAGCAGTAAATCCAGCAGCAAACAATGGAAACACTCGAAACACTGGACGTACGTCTGTCTTGTCGGCGTTTAAATACGCAAACAATTTTGCTGAGGCAATGTATTTGTATGGACAAAGTGTCCGCACCGATCAAGTTTTTCACCAACAGAACACATTGACAGCATGTGCTATCGAAAACGGAAAAGAAATTCCATGTGTTTCATGGGAACATGGCTTTATGTTCACTGCTCGTATTGTTGGCAAAAAGATAGTGTTTCAGCCAATTACACAGCAAAAGAAAAAAATGCACATTGGAAATGAATTGCAAAACGATTCAGTCGTCGCATTTCAATCACTGCCACTTGACATGCAAAAAAATACATGCAATATTTTGAACTGGTCCGAATGTATGAAACATGGAATTCGTATTAATTTGTCCGAAGACACTTCATTGGCTGAATGCATAATGAATTCAGCAAAATTTTTCATCGACATTTCCTATTGTGAAAGCAGCAAAACGCGTTGTTTGCCGTTTTACGCATTTCCAATTGTTGAATGGCCGGCTCTGGTCATGCTGCGAATTGAGTGTGTCAGGCCCGGTCACAATATTGAAATTGATGGCAAGCAATCTGTGCGCGTACATCATGAAAACAATTTAGTGACTGCCGAAGATTTGTACGCACAACATGCACATTACAAAATGCTTCTAAACTGTCAATCTGAACTGTGGCAGCATTCTTTGCTATACCAGTTGCACTTACAGAATGGAATCACAATCGAACAAGTTAAAGAGCAAATTCATTGTATGTCGCAATTCTGCACTGTACTGGCGTACTATGATTGTTCATCTTATCATGAGAACAATGTTGAAAACAGTTCCAGTAGCAGTGATGCAATTTGCTTAGAAAATATTAATACAAGTTGTTGTGGTTTTTGGGCAATGCGTAATGTCAAACGTGATTGGACACAGGATTTGGCACAGGATTTGGCACAGAGTGTGGACATACAGAAAGAGCTCGACACAGGTGCGAATAGCGCTTACAAAAATGAAAGTTTCACGGTTCGTGTACATTTTAACAATGCAACAGAGTTGCTGCATACCACACGACACAAAGCATGGCTGGGCAATGATTTGTTTGAAATTGATGAGGCCACATTGAAAAATTATGCAAATTTTGCAAAAAACACATCAAGTGGGAGCTTGGGCTTGGGGTTTGATGGATTTGATGGATTTGATCGATTGGAGGATGGATCGGATGATGCCGTACAACTTTTTCACGACAACATCATGAATGAAGCCGTGCTGACAAAATTATATCACATGCATGCAACAGAGCCTGATAATGCAACAAAGCCAACATCAAGTGCATCACAAGCACAAATTAAAAAAGCTTCTCAAGCAGCATTGGATGAATCTATGCATCATTTCTTCACTTGGTTTGACAGCTTAATTACTGCAACGACGACAAAGACTCGTGATTTGTGGCCAAGTTTATCTGTAGAGGGGCAACAATGCAAAACCCCTGGCAACTACCTGCTGTCAACCGATGAGCAAAATCGGGTCGCATATGTCATTGACGCAAAAAAGTGTTTGTATCACAAAAAACATTCAACAACAAGTCGAATTCATAAAGCTCAGGCTGTGGCAATATTTTGGGATTTTTCAACACACACTGAATGTCAAGATGATGCAATTCTTGCGTCAGAAAACCTGTACAATTTTATTCTTGAGAAACAAAGTTCTTTGTCTGATGCACAACAGTCTGCAGATACACTAAAAGAAATATGTGCAGATATGCATAATTTGAGCGTGACACAATATGGCAAAAAAAGTGTATTGCAAGATGCAGCTTTTGTGTACAGACACGTGGACACAAAAGTGTGTTTTGATTTGGATGCGTGTTTGCCGCAATTTGTGCCAGTCGGTGCACCTGGAATAATTTTGAAAGACACGGAATCTCTTCCAGAACCGTACAAATTTGGAGTTACAAAGATTCAATGTTCAATTCAGTTGCCAGACAATAGTGACCATGCAAATTTTGAACAAAACGACAACAAATATGGATGCGACGAAAGTTTTTTGAGAGGAGGGTGTTATTGTGTGCAGGTTTGGAAACAAAACAATACATTACAAAATGAAGCCTCTCTTTTCAATTTCAACGTCATGAATATGGACTTTGTGCAAATGTCAACAGCAATGATTCAAGAGGGCACAGAATTATGGATCAAACTTACACCTCATCTTTACAATTTGTTGCTCAAGCAAGAACATGCCGATGACCCTGTAACACTGCCAATAACTTCTAATTTGCAAAAACGTTTACAGCGTGATGCAAGTGTAGTCGATTCGTCAAGAAATAATCGAATTTTTGCTTACCTCCGAGCATTTTACGTCTTGGGCGGCAGTGATTATGAAATAGTTCAAGACCCCCCGATGTCTGATTTCAACATGCACTCAAATCTCTATTCAGACAAGTGCGACACTGTTGACGTCATAGTTGTCGTCGCTCAGCCACGATGCGAAGCAGGCAATGCTAATGCAATGGATGACCATGCAAATGAACATTCCATTGTGAACATTGATTTGCAAGCTAAAGATACAAGACTGGTCAAGTTCAATGTGCCAATTATGTCGTGTTCGACACACCAAGCTATTTCATTTCATCGCGACCCTGCCATGCCATTCTACAACTACATGAAATGGAATTCAAAGCGATAGGGTTTTGAATTCAAATAATCAATCAGTGTCACCTCATTTCAAACATTACAATTTCTTAATTTATTTTTTGCAAAACATTTTTAAACTGTTCTCAAGTTTACATTAACGTCTCCATGGTGGCTTTGGCGTTGTACGTTTGTAAAATGGCACCAATAGATCCACAAAATCTACCACTTTTTTAGACTTGCAATATGCATCTGAAACGTGGCCATCTTGTTGATGTTGCAAAGATTCATGTTCAATTGTTTCCCAGTTCGAGTGCAACGTGTCGTATTCGGGTTTCACAAGAGGGTCTTTCAACACCCGTATGTTTGATGTTTTTCCATCCACAGTCTTTTCTTCCGATTCCCCATTATGTTTGCGAATCTTCGAAAACATCCCAGTGATGCGGTGTTTGAGTTTGTGCCAATGGTCTGGGTTTTGTTGTGGCGGGTTTTGTTGTGGCTTTGCTGTAGACCGGACTCCACTTGCACGATCCGCAGCTATTGCTTGCTTGGCCAACACCTCAGTCACCACTTTTAAATTTGAAGCTGCAGCTTTGGGAGGTTTGGGCGGTTTATCACGTTTGGCAGGTTTGTGTTGGTTTCCTCGTGCCTGACGTTCTGGCGGAGGTCGTTGCTGACGTGGTGCCACACGGAGAATTGGTTCATGACTAGCATCGTACAAGTTTTCATTCAACCATGCATCTTGGTCCGATGGTTCTTTTGCATGAAAATCTGCCAATTTCATGTTTTTCGCTTCAAGCTGTTTTACAAAACGATCGGATTTAGGGCCCGCCAATTTTCTTTTGAAAAAAGCAGGATATGTATCTTGGGAATGAACCCCTGTTGTCAGATCATGTAGCTCTTCGTCATCAGAGTAAGCATCCGCATCATGCAGATCATTTGCAGTGGCGGTATTGGGAAGTACATCACGCACCATGTACGAACTAGTCTGATATCGGGACATCGTTGTCACTACTGTTCTTAAATATTAGAGTAGCTAAATAAGCCATAATTATGCTACATTATTAATTGATACATAATATAGATAAAGTTTGCATGTAACAAAAATCATATTAGTTTAAAAAAAAACTTTTATGTAAATGCATGCAAAAATACAAGCTTGCGCAATTTGTCGCTGTAGTTTGATTTTTTTTTTGATAACAATGTTCAAGCAAAAAAATGCTGACAGAGAAAACTATGCACAAAACAACGAACCAGATCGAAAACGCCAAAAATATGGTTCAAATTCTGTTTTGGATTCTGGTTCAAGCTGGCGAGATCAGCGGCAACAAAGATTCAATTTTATGACAGCTCGCTTGGAATTCACGGCGGAATATTTGCATGCCAATTTGACCACACAGCAAAGAGAACATGCAATTCGTGAAGCAAAAGAAATTTTTTTTGATTTGAATGCGCTCATGTCACATCTTGTTGACATCAGAATCATATCTTTGCGTAGTGATACAATAACAAATGTGGTGAGTGTCCGTGTGCGTCCAGATTTTGCAACAATGCTTTATCATGAAGAGTTTCAAGATCTGCTTGCCGCAGACGAAATGCAATTGAAAGAACCAAATCTGCTTTTTGCTTTTATGATTTCGACACAATTAGAACCGATTGTGACGATTGTAGCTGTGCACACGAGTAGCGGCAAATTGATTAATTTGCATGCTTCACATTTCAATCGACTTCAAACTGCAATCAAAAATTTCAAGCAAAAATTCGGATTGCAAGATGAACTATATGCGTACACACCGTATGTAGAACGGCGAACAAAATCATGGCACAGCAAACACTGGCATTTAAAAATGCGAATTCCTACAGACATGCTGTTACGATATTTTCCAGCAAGCTCAATTCTTATCAAAAATCGGACAAAACTTGAAAAAATCAAAACATGTCTCGAACCTATTAACTACAATTTTGGACAGCAACCGATGATGCATTGGAAAGAGATTGAAAACGATGTTTTTAATGATCTTGAACGTTAAAATTTAATTCAAACGTTAAAAAAAAATAAAAACGTTATAAATTGAGCTGTCTTCAATATAAAAACCACAAACAATACAAATACTTGTATTGTATATTTGTATCACATTTTCACAAATACATTTGGTTGTTTGAGTTGGTGATTTTTACAATGCAAATCTTTGTTCGCAAATTTGTGTCTGCAACTGAGTCCAATAAACCTCTGGGGCCGCTTTCTTATCGCGCTTTACCTCTAAGCGCCACAAGATTTTATGACCCGCTTGAAATAGAAACAATGATGCAATCTCATGTTCTTCCCGACGGAAACATCGACTCCATTTTTGTGCGTTACGAACATGAAAATGTACCCATCACGTAATATTCTGACCTAACAATGCTTGTGTTGATGTGCTTGATGTGCTTGATGTGCTTGAATGCATGTTTCTTACATTTTCATTTGTATTTTATCTTTTAAGTGGCAGGGAAGAACTTCGTTTGCTTGCATCGTTGGCAAGCATCTATCATAACTTATTAGTTGAAGAAGCTTTGAAAATGACTCCAGCTTTATGTGACGACATCAGTGTAAACAAGACAGACGATGCAGGAAATGACAATTTTGAGGATTTTGCTGACAGCACACAAAGTGAAAAGTGTTCGTACAAGACAGCTCAAACATCATTTTACGACAATTGTTCAGAAAATTCTTGGGATGAAGAAATGCATGGCGATCAAGTAGTTTATGATGACACATTTGAACAGAACGAAGATCTGGTTCCATGGTTGATGACCAAAGACGCCGATGAACTCTTTGGCTTCAACAAATAGATAATCGGCAGATGAAAAAAATCATTATTTTCTGATGCGGCCCACACTTGGCTGAAATAATTGTTTTGGATAGTAAATGTATGAATAATTTTGTCCGGCAATGTTTTCCTGCCAAAAAAATTCATCGTCTTTGCTCCATTTACAATTTTTGAAAGCATCGTCTTCTTTCAAAAGAGGTTGCAGGTTCGAAATGTGATTTGCAAAATGCAAATTTTCTTTCAATCTTTTAAATTCATAAATTGGTTTGATGTGATCAATGTTGATATTTGTTTCCGTCATTTTTTTGAGCGGAAACATTTGATTCCAATTGTGCATTTTTTTTTTGAAGTGAAGCAATATTTCTTCTTTCTTCTGAACACCCAGCATCGTCATCATGTTTTGTTGCCTCTGGACGTTCAATCTTTTCAAAGAATTGTCGATTACATTATAAATTCGCTGTAGTAGATAAGCATCAGGATTACACGCTGGGCACAACTTGACGTTTTTGTTATGTACACACTGCCCATTGTTGCGTTTGCTTGCTTGCATTTCCGGGTGAATAATTGTAATATTTTTCAACCAATCAAGTGTTTGCTGTTTTGCTACTTCTTTTGTCACTGTTTTTCGATCTTTTGAAACTTTTTCAGGCTTGATCTTCTTGTTGAACTTGCTGGTTTCCTGCATATTATTTTTTGAATTTTTTGAATTCTGTGTTGCTGGTTTAACTTGCTTTGATGAATTTTTCGCTGCTAGATTATCTTCAGCAGCTTTTGCACTTTTGTTTTTTTTCTTTTTTGCTGCTTTTTGTGCAATTACCAACGGGGCAACAACTTGTTTTTTGTTAGCAATAAATTGGCCAACTGTCAAATTTTCTGAAAATGATCGTTTCACCGGAGCTTTTTTTGAGGTGCCAATGTTTATGTCTACATTTTTTTGAACAAGTTTGGCTTGAATCTTCGATTCGGATTGCATACTATTTTGCTGTTGTGGCGAGTGGTTATTACCGTTCATAAAACGACGAATGTTAATTGTCATTGCACCACGAAAATTCAAATTTTTTTGGTCGAGGATAAATGCCGGCATAACGCAAGAATCAATCAATCTTTTGCAATGTGACATACTCTGTTGGCCGTATATATATATTTTATATTTTTTTTATTCAAACTAAAACATATTTTTAACAAATTGTGCGCGAGCCTAAATCGAGCCTAAACCCTAACTTGCATTACTGCTATGCATTTTTAAAAATTCCAATTTGCTCCAGCAAACTCTTTTTCACATCTTCCATACTTGTGCTTTCCGGTGGCAGCGGAATGAAAGCTTTGCCATTGATCGGTGAAGTGAGAAAAGACGAAGCAATTCGAGTCAGGCTTACTCGTACCTCGTCAAGCAACGAACGCAAGCTTTCATTCTGTTTTTCAACACTTGACATTTTCAAAATTAGTTCATAATTTTTGTCAAGATCATCCAAAATGCTCAAAACCTCATTGACGTGATTGTTCACATTCAAAGCCATTTGTGCGCTTGCAAAAATTGCTCTCTATAATATTTACATTTATTTTTTTTTTGTTATTTCCACTGGAATTGTTATTTCCACTGGAAAAAAAAAAATATTTCTCTTTGTATTTTACATATGATTTAGATATGCCGTTTATTCCATTGTCAACAACATCGTTTCCGTTCTTATCATTGCAAGACAAAAATCAAATTTTCTTCAATTATGGTTCTTTGTATCAAGTAATGATCTCAAGCAGTATGCTCCGATTTAACGCTGATCAAATTCAATATTCCCACGGCAGATTACAGTTATCCGACAAATGGGCCAAGTTGCCCTGTTCCCCACAACAAAATAGCTTTTGTTTTGTGAATTGTACAGACGACGCAAATACATGCAATGCAAATACAACTTTGACTGTGTTTGCAACAGATAAAGTAGACGTCCCGGCTTTTTTAGATGAACTTCAAGTACCAGACAATTTTAAACCATTTTTATATAGTTGCGATGGTGACACTACACGTCGACAGATTAAATTTGGCGATAATAATTACGAAATATCGTTGTGCGATTTGTCAGACGGCTCGCTGGAATTTGTATACGACACAGCAAAAAATATGATTTATTTTAAACAGAGCAAACAATCAATTTTTGTTGTGATAGGTCTGGTACTCTTAACTTTATTCTTCTTCATCAAAACATGCGACCATTTAAGCATGATCATTCGCAGCCAAAAAATACGTTTTGCTCATAGCACGACAACACTGCCAATCGTTATAGCATGTTTCATGCTAATATCGAATATTCTTCATATTTTTAAAATTGAGTTTGTTTTAGCGGAAGAAGTCTTGTGCGATATAATGTTGAGTACATACGTCATCGCGTACAATTCGGTAATTATAGTCTCTGCATTGAACAGGACGAAAAATAATGTACAACAAAAAAAATTACAAGAAGAACTCGAAGATTATGAAGATACACACATGTTGTTAAATGTGTGCAAAGATGAATATAAAAATGAATATAACGATGTAAACGACAAAAACAAGAATTTCGTTGATTATCACAACTTGATAAAAAAAGATACAGAAGCAGTCGCAATTGGACCACTGCTTGCTGTGCAATTCACATTGACAGCTCGTTTGCACGGCACTTACGACACGCCGTTTTTTACAATTTTATTGCAGTTGTTTGCGATCAGGCATTATTTCAAATTCTTGAATTTAGTTAGAATAATACTACCAGAGGCTTCAAAAAAGTGTCGACACCAAATTTTGTTTCAATTCAGCCTCGACACGACAATTCTATATTTTCTGTTCGTATTATTGCAAACGAACGCAAGCACGGACGAAGTTGATTTTCTTTTTGCATCTTGTCAAACTCTCTTTGCTGCCGTGCTCATTGGAACAATCCTACATACTCTTCAAACCAGAGCTAAATTGAACAATAATGAAACATACAAAACAAAATAAGATGAAATAATTGATTTATCGACAAACAGTTTTGATGTTCTTTTGATGGGTTTGACACTGATTTGTTGTTGACGAGTGACAGCAGGCGCGAATTTATTTAAATTTTGCTGATCATAAAATAGAGTTTGCAAAAATGGGTCTTTTAATTTATTATCAGAGACGATACATGTATTTTTAGATAACACTCAAACAAACAATTGATCGATTCATGTTCCCATTTTTCAACGATGATTTGATAGAAGTGTGCGCGATGAGCTGAAGATTGAGAGATTTAGATGTGTCGTGATTAGAATCGTCATCAAAATGTTTAAATTTTGCAAATGACAAAATTAATTTCTCGTATAAATCAAGATGTAAAACTTGCTTTTTTGAGCAGGTCAATAAAGCTGAGCACGTAAATTCTCGCGACATATAATTGTTCGCTGAAATTTGTTGCAACTTGGCAAAATCGTCTTTGTTTACTCTCAATTTCAGCAATTTTGAGTTGCTCGTTTTTGCTCGCACTTCAACAGTCTCTTCTTTTGTCAGTTTTAATCTCTGAATGGGGTTCGACATGTCTATGCTTGAACTTCTTTTGCGCGATGATTTTTCATTTTTTTGCATTGAAATGTTAAATGTTAAAGCTTGTCAACTTCAAAAAAGTATTTGTAAGAGTATAAACTCTCATTAACACACGCGCAATCAAAATGTTCAAATGGAAATGCTCCTATTGGATATAGGATTGCAATTACGCGGGAAGTGCTTCAATTTGTTCGGCTTCATTATGCACATCGTCAACACTTTTCAGTGTTTTTCGCACTTTGCTTTTCTTCTTTTGATTAACAACGTTCGGCTCAGGTTTCAACTGTTCCATGACAACTTCAGCCGCGCCAACATTATCATCAGGAGGATCGTTATCATTTGCTTCTGATTCACACGAGACGGGGACCAACTCCAACTCAACACTTTTTGGTTCATTAACTGTGGGTGTTTTTTGTGCTGGTTTGGAGTTGATTTTTGTATACAATAGTGCATGGGTATCCTCGCCAAGCATCATTTCAAGTTCTTGTTCAAGCTCTTCATCATCATATTCGTTTGAAAATGTACTCAATGCACTGGTTGTGTCATGTACTTCTTTGCTCAAGTCCTCATAATCAAGCATCACATCATCAGCATCGCTAACATTGACACCTAGTTTAGCAAGTGCATCATTTGTAGCCTGCATAGAAGAAATCATTGACTGATTTATTTTCGATTGTCGTAGTTTTTCAAGATGGTTCTCCATACCATTTTTTTTGATAGCCAATGTTGTCAATGTTTTTCGCAATGCTCTGGACTTCATCAAAGCTTGCTGAACTGAGGCCGTTTTTGATGATGCAGCGCTAACTGATTTTTGCGTCATCTTCACTTGCTTGACAAGATCTTGCAATTTGTCTTTTGTTTCTTGTTCTGCATAGCTCAATTCATTTATTGAAGCAGCCACGGCAAGTTCAGCCATTGCTGTGCGATCTTGTGAGTTGATTCCCCACATCGTTACTGTAGCGTTTCTAAACCACGTCGCAAAAATTTGCTGACTGCTGAATGTGCAGCTGTTTTCATCTTTTTCTTTTTCGTACATATGAGATTGAAAACCTGAAATAGGCTTAGGGTCATTTTTTTTCTTTTTGTTGAGTTCGCGATTGCTAGAAAACCGCAACGCTTCGGATTGTTGCGCGGTCAAGTTCGCGATTTTGCCCGCAGTTCGCGATGGCTAAAAAACGCAACGTTTCGGATTGTTGCGCGGTCAAGTTCGCGATTTTGCCCGCAGTTCGCGATGCCAGAAAATGATAAAAATCTTTATTCAAACTTTTAACTGAATTATTTAACAAAATTGATTCAGCAACAACAAAATGTATTCACACAATTGTGCAAACAGTTTTTCTGATCCAATTTCCATAACGATCCCACATTTGAGCGCAATGAAGAAATTAATCACGCCGCTTCTACACATATTGAGTCGAATAGATTTAATTTGCAATTTGGAAATCAGTTGTAAATTACAATTTTCCGCCAAAATACAATCTGCAATTGACAATACATCAGTCTCTTGCATTTCATCTAATTTTCTTTTGTTTCCAGATTGTTTTTGAATATATGGATTTTGGTGCATTAGTTCCTGTGTGTCCGAGGCAGGCAAATTGCAATCAGCGCAATCAGGATTCTTGGAAAAATCAAGCTGTAAGCTGTTTGTAAAAAACTGATGGTCTTGAAAAGATGTATGGCTCAAAACGTTGCACTGAAATTTTTCTTTGAGTATTTGTACAAAAGATCTATTTTGCCGATGAATTTTATGTTGCAGAGCTCCACTAAAGACAATGTTATGAATGCAAATGCTATTCATAAATTCTTTTTCAAATATGTGCGGAACTATGTCCAAAATTTGCTCACAATTGCTCGCACCACGACATAGAGTATTCTGATTTAAAGAACCAATGTAGAAATTACAATGCTTTGTATATATGCTTGTAAATGACCCAAACCCATTTTGTAGCTGTTTTGCATACGACACGATCTCTTTTCTAAGCAGTGAAATTGGCGATAATTGGGGCACGTGAGCAATTTTGGCACATATGTTTGTGCAATATGGCCGAAACAAGACTGGAATTTGAGATTTCGTTTCAACAATACACACTTTTGAAATGCCAATTTTACGCTTGGCTTGCTGAACTTCACGTAAAGTATTACAAAACAATGAAAAGTTAGGTGGTAAAACACGCACAATCACGTCGTCATTGTCCAGATAAATGTTTAGTTGCATCATTTTCAAGAAAAATGCGGGCGATTTTTCGGTTTTTTTGCTTGCCGTTCCAACGTGTATTGAGCTGCTGACTCTGCTGCTGCGGTTGCTGCTGATTGTGCTGCTGATTGTGCTGGGCAATCCATTGCAACTAATACTCCATTATTGGTTAATCCCAAAATCTCAATTTCAATTTGTTGTCCTGGGTACAAGACAATGGAACTTTGAAATGTTGCCTGAAGTATTGCGTTGGTATCAATATTCTGCACAGCGTACGTGCAGCCAGGAGATTTTGTCTCGATCTTTTTCCAAACGACTGCTAACATAATTTGCAAATAAGTTCAAATGATTTACAATATCAACAATTTTTTTTTTTTATAAATTTGTTTGTTTGATTTTTTTTTTGAAAAAAAATATATATTTCTTTTTTTTTTATTCAATTATCATAAGCTTAGCCAGTCAGTTGCACGAAGTTTCACACTAAATCTTTTCATTTGTAGTGTACTGTGTTGGAAGCTTATAAAGAAATATGTCGTTGCCAGTTTGCAGTCAAATGGATTCAGTACTTGTGATCATATGCACCGTAACAATGCCGTTCGTACTTGTGTTTTTTAGTTTTGTCATTAATGCGCAGTCCGAAATTCAGAAAGAGTGTGAGTTTCTTGAATTGTAAGAAAATACGCATTATTGTATTTGTGCAGTATTTAGAGGCAATGAATTTCAAGAATATGCTTGAATCAGTGAACAGTTTGTCAAATATATTTGCAGGAGAGTTGATTGATGCTTCAAAATTTCAAATTGAATGCATTGAGCTAGCAAATGAGACAACACCCAGAGAAAAAATTTTACAAATTGAAAATTTCTTCGCTCAAAACATTCATGCAAAGTTTAGCATACAAAACAACAATGTATTTTTTCAATCAACACATGTAGTAGTTTTGTGGCTTCTTTGTGAAAACAGAAAAACAGTGGTCGGATGCATTCACTACAAAGAATCACCCGCTTTGACAACAGAGGCAAACATATACGAAATAACCAGTATTTGCGGGCGCAAAAAAATCGTGGGTCAATGTACACATTTTTGGCATTATTGCAAAAAACATCAGTTTATAATTGTTTGTCACATGTTGCAATTCTTGAAAGAACAAGCTGAAACCAAAAACATTCTATGGATAGAAATAGCATTGAAAAGCAGCAGCAAATTGTTAAAAATGTTACAAAACGAAAATTTTTTTATTGCCGGTGTTCGAGGCAAACAAAATCTGCAAAAAACATATCATCTGCTTTGCATGGACTGGGACATGCCAAATTATGCACTCACTATTAATCAATGTTAATCGTGCTCAATAATTGTGCATTTAAATATGGATACAAAAAAGT
>JGI24540J26637_10000274_pt1 | contig 20878 bp, 21 predicted proteins | sample NorSeaMetagenome_FD_26637 | JGI IMG/M metagenome (IMG submission 26637)
AATTTAGACAAACCTTATTTTATTGCAAATTATGTATATAATAACTCTGTAGAGGCTTATGATTTTAAAAGCAACAGTAACTTTAATATTAATAATGAAAGTGGTAGTAATGGAGATTTTATTAATGTTCAAGCATTAGACTCAAATTATGGAATTATCTATTCTAATTATACTGGATCAAATTTTGAAATAATTTCTTATTATGATTGGGACAACTTTGCTGAAGCAGATAAAAACACTAATGCACCTAGCCGTATNCTTCAGAGTGGAATGATGACTGCAAATGTTTCTGCATTAACAGTTTCACCACACACAACTAATTCTTCAACTTTAATGATAGGATTAGAAAACGGAGAAGTAATTAAAGCAGAAAATGCAAATACAGCTAGTCCTACTTACACTAATATTACTGGAAATCAGTTTTTAGGTAGTGTATCTGATATTGAATTTGGTCTTACAGAAAATGAAATTTTTGTAACCTTCCATAACTATGCTGTTAAAAATATATTTTACTCAAATGACGGAGGAGAAACATGGTCGAATAAAGAAGGTGATATTAACAATGGTGGTCTACCAGATATTCCCGTGAGAGCAATTTTACAAAATCCTATTGTTCTAAGCGAAGTTATTGTTGGAACTGACTTAGGAGTTTGGTATACAAAAAACTTTAATGATGAATCTCCAAAATGGTATTCTGCTTTTAATGGAATGAGCAACGTTAGAGTTACAGACCTTGATATGAGAGACGATTATAAAGTATTTGCTTCAACCTATGGAAGGGGCGTTTTTTCATCTTACTTTTCATCAGATGGTCCATTACTTCAGTTAAGTACTCCAGAAGCTAAATTAACTATTGGACAAGGTGAAACTGGATCTTTTGTTGTAAAGCACAGAGTTTTTTCAAGCTATGACTTTGAAACAACATTTTCTGTAGAAGGTTTACCTGACAACAGTACTTTATCTTACTCTCCTTCAAATCCAGTTACCATAAACAGTGACGGTGAATTAACTATTGAAGTTACGGTTCCTGATACTGCGGAAGCTAAAAACTATCCTCTTATTATAAATGCCACTGCAGCTGGNCAAACAATTGAANCTACTGGAATTAATCTAGAAATACTTTCAAACGACTATGATAATGATGGAATAAAAAATAGTGAAGATAATTGTGAAAACACCTATAATCCAGATCAAAAGGATTACGATGGTGATGATATTGGAGACGTTTGCGATCCAAACCCTATTCCTAATGATACTTTTACTTTGTTTTATACAGATGAAGTGTGTAGATCATCAAACAATGGACTTATCGATCTTACAATTAAGGGAGATTTCGAAACTCCTTTTACTGTATCNATTACTAGTAATTTAAGCGGTTTTAATTTCTCGCCTGAAATAATTGATGCTAAAACTTGGCAATTGTCTGGCTTACAAGCTGCGAACTATGAGCTATGTCTAACTAACGATAGTTTCNCAAGTTATAAGCAATGCTATAATCTTAATATTGAAGAACCTGTAGACTTGAGTGTTCTTACTAGTATTAACAGAGAAAATAGACAAGTTTTATTAAATCTTAGAGGAAGCGACAGTTACAATATAATTTTAAATGGAGAATTAATTAAAACTTCAAGAAACAACATAGACTTATCATTAAANGCTGGCTTTAATACAATCAAAGTAACAACCAACTTAGAATGTCAAGGTGTTTTTGAAGAATCAATTTTTATNTCTGAAGACATTTTATTTAGTCCAAATCCTGCTGATGATTCCTCAAAACTTTGGGTAGGTGGAAATGACGACAATATTAATATGACTTTGTTTGATATATCAGGAAGAGTCATATGGACAAAAGACGATAAAGTTCCTTACAATAGATCTGTAAGTGTTCCTTTTTCTAATATGAAATCCGGTGTTTATATCTTACAAGTCGATTCAAAAACAGTAAATAAATCAATAAAAGTAATCAGAGAGTAATGAAAAAAGTATTATTATCTACAGTATATATTTTAAGTCTATTTTTAATCTCATGTGGAGGCGGGGACTCAGAAGGAGGAGGTAACGGAGGTGGTCCAGTGGATCCACCACCTACACCACAAAAACCTTCGAGAGCTGTTTTAAGTAAACCAGCAAATAACACAGAATGTTTGGAAGTTGATGCAGTAAAATTTGAATGGAATGCGTCCGAAAACACTACATCTTACACATTGAATGTTAAAAATTTACTTACAAATGAAATTAGCACGAATACAATTACTTCAACTTCAGCTGAAGTTACACTAACAAAAGGCTTTCCATACTCATGGCAAGTTATATCAACCAATTCAACAAGTTTTGTAGCTGAAAGTGATAAATGGAAATTTTATTTATCAGGTGAAGCGTTAAAAAATCATGCTCCATTTCCAGCAGAAATACTAACTCCAAAGCCTGGATCATCAGTAAGTTCTGGTAGTATATCATTGTCATGGTCCTTTTCTGATATTGACGCAAACGATACTCATAGTTTTGATCTATATCTTGATCAAAATGGAGATGATCCTGCTACAAAAAAGATTGTCTCTAATTATGGTGCTAGAAAAAGAACAGTTTCTTTAAATACACCTGGAGTTTATTACTGGAGAGTAGTAACAAAAGATAATCATGGAACATCATCTGACTCTGGTATATCAACATTTACTGTTTTAGAATAAATATTAAACGAAAGATAAAAAGTAATCGATTTCACTTTTAGTATTATAAAAATTAATACTGATTCTTATACCATTTCCTCTTTGAGAACAGATAACTTTGTTATCTAAAAGGTTTTTATATAATCTTTNATCTCCCTTTATATTAAAAATATTAGAATGATTATTTCTTTTTAAAATCTTAGTATCTAATAATTTTTTGGTTTTTAATTTATCTAAAGTATAGATAGAAAGTGAATTAATTTGTTTTTCAATTTTATCGATTCCATAATTTGATATTTTTTTTAAAGAAAAAAGTAAACTTCCAAAACTTAAAGTATCATGGTGTCCAGGCTCAAAGAAATTAAGGAAATTTTTCTTTTCTAATTTAAAATGAGAATTTAGAAATCCTTTGTTAAATGAAATAAAACCATTACCGTATCCNCCTAACATCCATTTATATCCACTACTAATTAAAACATCTATTAAGGAGTTTTTAAAATCAAAGTATTTAGTCCCGCAAAACTGTGTGCCATCAGCAATTATCAAAATATGTGGATAATCTTTCTTAATTTGTTTAATAAAATCTAAATCAATCAAAGTCCCATCTATGTGCTGCACAATTGAAAAAATAAGTAAATCTGGATTATGTTTTTTAATTCCAATTAAAATCTGATTCTCAACATCAAAGTTATTCTTAACAAAAACATGATTTAGTCCTGATAAAGNTACTTGACTAATTATACTAGTATAATCACCTTCAACTAATAAAACTGTTCGATCAGATTTAATATTTTTTAATAATAAACTTAAACCAATTGAAAAATTTTGAACAAGAAATGTGGTCAAATCAATAGATCCTAAAAATTTATTTATTTGAATTTTGGTTTGATCCAATAAACTTTCATGATTTAGTCTAAACTGACTCCCCCTGTCTAAAAAATCAATTTCGTGATTATTCCTCCAACTAAGTAATTCACTGAACATGAGCCCTGATCTAGCTGTATCTAAATAAATTTTATTTTCTAAAGCAGGGAATTTCATTGATAATGATCATAAAAATTAATTATGTAATATAAAATATTATTTTTGTATCTCAATTTACAATTATGCTATTTAAAAACAATGATAGTTCTGATATTAATGAAGATCAAATTGCATTAATTGAATATGCTCAAAATAGAATAAAATCTAAAAAAAGACTCTTCTTTCACTTCTCTATAATGATTATTGGATTCATCTCTATGTTGACATCTAATTTAATATTTGAGTTCAAAAAAGATATTATTTTATTTGATTTCCCTTGGTCTTATTGGTTATGCTCCACATGGTTTTTTCTGTTTTTTATTCACTTATTTAATGTCTATGTAACCAATAAATTTATGGGTAAAAAGTGGGAGAAAAATCAAATGAAAAAATTGGTAAACAAACAACAAATTAAAATTGCTGAAATAAAAACTGAACTTGAAAAAGAAGCTAGAATTATTGCTGAATCTCAACTGTTTTCACAAAACAGTTCGAAAAATACGGTTACTTTAATTGCTGCTGCAAGTGAAAACAACATTATTGGCAAAGACAATAAATTAATCTGGCGTTTAAGTGATGATCTTAAACATTTTAAAGAATTAACAAAAGGACACTTTGTAATAATGGGAAGAAAAACTTTCGAATCAATGCCTAAGGCACTTCCAAACAGAACAAATGTAATTATAACTCGAAAAACAGATTATAAGGCTGAAAATGCAATAGTTGTAAATTCATTAGAAAAGGCGTTAAAAGTAGCTGAAAACGATAACCAACCATTTATTATTGGTGGTGGTGAAATATATAAGTTATCTATAGAAATAGCTGACAGAATTGAATTAACTAGAGTTCATACATCTATTGAAGGAGATACTTCATTTCCTGAAATTAATTTAGAAAAATGGCAAGAAGTTAAAAACGAAAAAAGACTTAAAGATGAAAAAAATGAATATGATTTTTCTTTTTTAAGATATGATAAAATCAACTAAATGAAAGCATATATATTTCCTGGTCAAGGATCTCAATTCACTGGAATGTGTCAAGATTTATTTTTAAAATATGATACGATAAAACCATTATTTATTAAAGCTGAAGAAATTTTAGAATTTGATATTTCTAAAATAATGTTTGAAGGTTCAAAAGAAGAATTAACCCAAACCAAAGTCACACAACCTGCTATTTTCATACACTCCATGGCAATCTTAAAAATTCTTGGAGAATCTTTTAAACCAGACTTAGTAGCCGGTCATTCACTTGGTGAATTTTCGGCATTAGTTGCTTCTGGGGTTTTAAATTATGAGGACGGGCTTAAGTTAGTTTCAATAAGAGCTAAAGCAATGCAAAAATCATGTGAAAAAACAAATGGCACAATGGCTGCAATTCTTGCATTAGATAATAATATTATTGAACAAACATGTAAAGAAATTGAAGGAGTTGTTGTAGCTGCAAATTATAATTGTCCTGGACAAGTAGTAATTTCAGGAGAACTAAATGCAGTTAAATTAGCTTGTGAGAAACTTAGTAACGCTGGTGCTAGAAGAGCACTTTTACTTCCTGTTGGGGGAGCTTTTCATTCAGAATTAATGATTGATGCAAAAAAAGAACTTTCATTAGCTATTGAAAAAGCTTCATTCAATGAGCCTATTTGTCCTATATATCAAAATGTAAATGCTAAGGCTGAAACATCAGTCGAGAAAATAAAAGAAAATTTAATATCTCAACTCACTTCTCCTGTGAAATGGAATCAAAGTATAGATCAAATGATAAAAAACGGAACAACACAGTTTATTGAAATTGGTCCTGGAAAAGTGCTACAAGGACTTGTGAAAAAAATTGATAGAAATACAGATGTTACTTTTCCTGAGCTGTAAAAAATTTATTTATTTTATCACAAATAAATCTGATTTGATCGTTATCTAATTCTGAATGCATTGGTAGAGAAATAACTTGTTCAGACATCATATTAGATATTGTGAAATCTTCTTCTTTATAATTTTTATNNGAATAAGCTTTTTGTTTGTGTAATGGAATCGGATAATAAATACCATGAGGNATATTATTGTCATTTAAGTATTTTGACAATTCATCTCTATTTCCACTTAAAACTCTCAAAGTATATTGATGAAAAACATGTGACTGACAATTATTTTTGGCAATAGGNGTTAATAAATTTTTATTTTGATTTAACTCTTTGGAATACAATAAAGAAGCCTCTTTTCTTCTTTCGTTGTAAAAATCTAATAATGGTAATTTTACTGATAATATAGCCGCCTGCACACTATCTAATCTTGAATTAACTCCTACGACATCATGATGATATCTAACATACATGCCGTGATTAACAATTCCCCTTATAGTATGTGCTAACTCATCATTATTTGTAAAAATTGCTCCTCCATCGCCGTAACATCCTAAATTTTTAGAGGGAAAGAAAGAAGTAGTTCCTATGTCTCCAATAGTTCCAGACTTTAGATTAGAATTATTTGACGATAAATAAGTAGATCCTATTCCCTGTGCGTTATCCTCTATAACATAAAGACTATTAGATTTAGCTATATCCATAACCTTATCCATATTAGCAACCTGTCCAAATAAATGAACTGGAATGATTGCTTTAGTTTTTGATGTAATTGCTTTAAGTATTTCATCACAATCAATGTTAAATGTATCCTCTTCAATATCAACTAANACAGGTTTAAGCTGTAACAAGGCAATTACTTCAACAGTAGCAGCAAAAGTAAAATCAGATGTTATTATTTCATCTCCAGGCTGCAAACCTAAACTCATCAATGCTATTTGCAAAGCATCTGTTCCATTAGCGCATGGAATTACATGTTTAACGTTTAAATAACTTTCTAAATCGGATTGAAATTTTTTGACAGATGGTCCATTAATAAATGTACCGTTTTTAAAAATTTCTAACACAGAAGAATCAACTTCATCTTTTATAAACTCGTATTGAGTCTTTAAATCTACCATCTGTAATTTTCTCATAGCATGAAATTTGTGTAAAAATAAGAAAATACAGAGTTTTAGAATGAATATATTTGCAAAATACTAAATGAGTATTTTTGTAAGTCAATGAGGGTAATATACAACATAGTAATGGTTCAAATAAAAGCCCTTTTATTTGTGCTTAAATTTTTTAATTCAAAAATCAAATCTTTCGTTGAAAAAAGAAAAAATGTTTTAAAAATTTTAGAGAATAATATTTCTAGAAATGACAATTACATATGGATACACGTGGCTTCACTGGGCGAATACGAACAAGGTCTTCCAATCTTTAAAGAAATTAAATCATTATATAAAAACCACAAAATAGTACTTTCATTCTTTTCTTCATCTGGTTACGAGGTTCGAAAAAACAATCCTATTAGTGATTTAACGGTTTACTTACCACTAGATACTAGTAGAAATGCAAAAAAATTCATTTCATTAATAAATCCAAAAATGGTATTTTTTGTTAAGTACGAATTTTGGCCAAATTATCTACAAAATTTAAACAATAATAACATCCCTACTTTTCTTTTAGCTGGTTTGTTTAGAAAAAATCATTGGTTTTTCAAATGGTATGGATTAGAGTTTTTAAATATCTTAAAATCATCCATAACACACTTTTTTGTTCAAAATAATGATTCAATGGATTTATTATTAAATCATAATATTACCAATTGCACGTTAATGGGAGATTCTAGGTTTGACAGGGTTAATGCTTTATTAGATCAAAATAATGATATTGAAAATATTAAAGAGTTTATAGGAAATAAAATTTGTTTTGTTGCCGGGAGTACATGGGAAGAAGACGAATCTCTAATGGATAATTACATAAATGAAAACAATAACGATTTAGCATGGATTATTGCACCTCATCAAATCAACTCAAAACAAATAACGGAATTTCAACAAAGACTTAAATGTAAAAGCATTCTTTTTTCTAATTTAAATGAAAAAAATATTAATACATCTAAAGTTTTAATAATAGACTCTATAGGCTTACTAACTAGGCTCTATAGCTATTCTGACATTTCTTATGTTGGTGGTGGAATGAGTAACTCTGGATTACACAATATTCTTGAGCCTGCTGTTTTTAAAAATCCTGTTTTAATTGGTAAAAACTACTTTAATTTTCCCGAAGCCAAGGACCTTATCACTAAAAATGGAGTTATAAGTGTGAAGAACCCTAAAGAGTTTAAAAAACATTTAAATGAATTAATTGAAAATAAAAGAAAAAGAGTTGAAATGGGAAAAATTAATTATGATTATATTAAATCAAATCTTGGTGCTACTAAAAATGTTATTTCATATTTAAAAGAAAGAAAATGAAAAAAATAATTCTACCAATTACAATTTTATTATCATTTATGCTAAATGCACAGAATCCGGTTGGAGCATGGGAAAGAGTTCATGTTTCTAAGGATGGAAAAGAATTAAAAAGTGTAGTCATTTTCTCTGAATCTCATCAAAGTATTAGTATCTATGAAAGTAAAACAGGAAAACTTATTCATTCAAATGGAGGTTCTTGGAAATTAGAAGGTCTAACTATGACTGAAGTTGTTGAATTTGATACTGATAATCCAGAGAGAGTTGGTAGTGCTGTGGTATTTGATATTAACATTGATGATCAATTTTTAGAAATAGTTGGCAGTGAAATGAAATTTTCCAGATTAGACAATGGAGCGCCAGGTGACTTAAGTGGTGCATGGCTAATGTCAGCTAGAATAAGAGATGGTAAAAAACAAGAAAGAGATATTTCTAGACCCAGAAAAACAATGAAAATTCTTTCTGGAACAAGATTTCAGTGGATAGCATATAATACCGAAACAAAAAAGTTTATGGCTACAGGTGGAGGAAGCTATTCGACTGTAAATGGCAAATACACTGAAAATATTGAATACTTTTCAAAGGATCTTACTAGAGTTGGAATGCAACTTGAATTTGATTATAATTTAAATAATTATAGATGGAGTCATAGGGGATTTAGCAGTAAAGGAAAGCCTATTGATGAAGTATGGATTCAAAGATAAATTAGATATCTTTTAATATTTCAACTAATTTTACACAAAATAAAATATGTCAAAAAAACCTTTAATTTTAGTTACAAATGACGATGGAATATCAGCTCCAGGAATTAGAACACTAATTTCTGCAATGAACGAAATAGGTGATGTAGTTGTTGTAGCGCCTGACAGTCCCCAGTCTGCAATGGGGCATGCTATAACAATAAATTCAACTTTGCATTGTAATGCTATAAAAATTGACAACGGTCCTCAAAAAGAATATTCATGTTCAGGGACTCCAGCAGATTGTGTGAAATTAGGAATAAATGAAATCCTAGACAGAAAACCTGATCTATGTGTTTCTGGAATTAATCACGGATCAAATTCTTCAATCAATGTTATTTATTCAGGAACAATGAGTGCAGCTGTAGAAGCAAGCATTGAAGGTATACCTGCCATAGGATTTTCCTTACTAGATTATAGTTGGGATGCAGATTTCGAAACTATAAAAGAATATGTAATTAGTATTACTAAAAAAGCTTTACGCCAAGGTATTCCAAAAGGAAATGCCTTAAACGTAAATTTCCCTAAATTAAAAAAGAAAGAAATAAAAGGAATTAGAATTTGTCGCCAAGCTAATGCTTATTGGGTTGAAAAATTTGATAAAAGAACAAATCCGCAAGGAAAAGAATATTATTGGCTCACTGGAGAGTTTATAAATAAGGACAAAGAAGAAGACTCAGATGAATGGGCGCTTGCAAATGGATTCATTTCAATTGTTCCTGTGAAATTTGACATGACTGATCATAACAATATTAAAAAGTTAAAAAACTGGGATTTTTAAATCAATGAAATATTACATAATAGCTGGAGAAGCGTCAGGTGATTTACACGGATCAAATTTAATAAAAGAAATTATTGAATTAGATCCAAGTGCAGACATTAGAGCTTGGGGAGGAGATAAAATGAAAAATGCTGGAGCTAAAGTTGTAAAACATTTTAAAGATTTAGCATTTATGGGTTTTTATGAAGTACTGATTAACATAGTCACTATTCTAAAGAACATCAGCTTTTGTAAAAAAGATATTCTTGAATTCAACCCAGATAAAATAATTTTTATTGACTATCCTGGATTTAATATGAGGATCGCAAAATGGTCAAAAAAATATAAATTCAAAACTGTATATTATATAGCACCTCAACTTTGGGCATGGAACGAAAAGAGAATAAAAAATATTAAAAAACATATTGATTTCTTGTATGTTATTCTTCCTTTTGAAAAAGAATTTTTTGAATTAAAACATAATTACCCAGTAAAATTTTTGGGTCACCCATTAGTTGACAGTATTAGTAATTTTAAAAAAAACTACGACTCTTCAAAAGAACAAATAATATCAAATAAAAAACCGGTAATTGCAATTTTACCAGGAAGCAGAAAACAAGAAATTAAAAAGATTTTAAACACAGTAATTAAAATAGTTGAATATTTTCCCAATCATCAATTTATAGTAGCAGGAGCGCCAAACATTGAACTTAGTTATTACAATTCAAGTCTAAAAAATAAAAACATAAAAGTAATTGAAAATAAAACTTACGAGCTTCTTTCAATATCAACTGCAGCTATTGTAACAAGTGGAACAGCAACTCTGGAAACTGCATTATTCAAGGTCCCTCAGGTGGTTTGCTACAAAAGCAGTTATTTTAGTTATTTTATTGCTAAACTAATCGTGAAAATTAAATATATTTCACTTGTAAATCTTATAATGGACCAGCAAATCGTTAAAGAATTAATACAGCAAGATTGTAATAAAGTTAATATCACAAATGAACTCAAAAAAATTTTAGATTTAAATCACAGAAAATCATTGCTAATTAAATATGATGAATTAACTTCAGTTCTAGGAAATTATGGGACTAGTAAAAGAGTAGCTTTAGACATAATAAAAAAATAATATTGTGAAAATTGATGGAACAGATAAAAAAATAATTCTTGAACTTACAAATAATTCAAGAACACCAGTTTTAGAAATATCAAGGAAAATTGGTATTTCAGGAGCAGCAATTCATCAAAGAATAAGAAAGCTAGAAGAATCTGGTTTAATTAGTGGACATCACTTAAAATTAAATCCGAAAGTGTTGGGTTACTCAACTCTAGCGTTTGTAGGTGTACATTTTGACAAAGCTGAAAGAAATTCTGAAGCAATAAAATCTATGAAGAATATTCCTGAGATTTTAGAATGTCACTACACAACTGGTAACTGGAGTGTTCTTATAAAAATATTATGTAAAGACAACGAAGATTTAATGCTGATTTTAAATAAAAAAATCCAATCTATAAAAGGAGTTTCGAGAACAGAAACATTTATTTCCTTAGAACAACAAATCGATAGACAAATAACTATTTCTTAGAATTAATTATAAAGAATAATATAATTAAAGTCAATATTACAGAAATAAAATTACCAACTATCATTGACAAACTTTCCAAATTAATTCCATGTATAAACCATAAAGCTAAACCTGAAACATATAAAAGATAAGTAGTAAGAGATAAACCATCAACAGATTTAGTTTTAAAAACCTTTAATACTTGTGGAACGAAAGCAATTGTTGTTAAAAATGCAGCTGCAAATCCAATTATTTCACCCCCACTAAATAGCCAATCTAACATACTATATTTATTATTTTACCCGGAACAACTATGATTTTTTTAATATCTCTTTGATTTAAATATTTATTTAGTCTTGAATCTTCTTTCAAAGTCTTTTTGATTTCTTCTACATTCAAAGATAATTCTAAATTCAATTTGAACTTCATTTTTCCATTAAAAGATACTGGGTATTCAAATGAAGTTTCTTTTACAAATTCTGAATTAAAAGCTGGAAAATCTTCAAAAGATATTGTATTCGAATTCCCTAACTTATTCCATATTTCTTCGCAAATGTGAGGAGCAAATGGCGATAACAAAATTGTTAAATTTTTTAAAATATGCAGATTATTACACTTTATTGAACTTAATTCATTTACACAGATCATAAAAGCACTTACCGAAGTATTGAATGAAAAATTATTAATATCCTCTTCAANTTTCTTTATTGTTTTATGTAAAATCTTTAAACTTTCTTTTGACGGATTTTCATTACTAACATAAAATTTATCTGTTGAATGAAACAAATTCCAGTATTTTTTCAAAAAAGAATATGTNCCTGAGATACCTGCAGTATTCCATGGTTTGGCTTGTTCAATTGGACCAAGAAACATTTCATATAATCTTAGAGTATCTGCTCCATAATCATTACAAATTTGATCAGGATTTATAACATTATATTTAGATTTTGACATTTTTTCAACTTCTCTATGCACAATAAATTTACCATCAAAAGATTCGAAATTTGCATTGTTAAATTGAGGTTGCCAATTTCTAAGAGCATCTAAATCTAATTCGTTATTTATATTTACAAATTGTACATCAACATGTATTAGTTGAGTTTTAACATCTTTGACTACACCTTTAGAAAAATAATTATCTGTTCCTACTTCTCTTGAAATAAAAGCGCTATTTCCAAGAATCATTCCCTGATTAATTAATTTCTTAGCATAATCTTTTACAGGTACTAGGTCTAAATCATACAAAAAATATTGCCAAAATCTTGAATATAATAAGTGTCCTGTAGCGTGCTCACTACCACCAATATATACATCAACTTCCTTCCAATAATTTAGAGATNCTTTAGATGCAAATTCTTTGTTGTTATTTGAATCCATGTATCTATTAAAATACCATGAACTTCCCGCCCAGCCTGGCATAGTGTTAAGCTCTAATCTAAAAACAGTTTTATTATCGATTAAAGAATTAGCTACAACTTTGTTATTGATAGTGTCCCACGCCCATTCTTTTGAATTACCTAATGGTGGTTTACCATCTTCTGTAGGCAAATACTTATCAACATCTGGAAGAGCTATAGGAAGATGATTTTCATGAATCATTACAGGAAAGTTATCCTTATAATAAACGGGGAATGGTTCTCCCCAATACCTTTGTCGACTAAAAACAGCGTCTCTAAGCTTATAATTAATTTTGTGAACACCTTTATTTAATTGTTTTAATTTTTCGGTAGCTAAATTTATACCATCCTTATAATTCAACCCGTTCAAAGATTCTGAGTTTGTCAAAACAAATCCATCTTTACTTTGAAAAGCCTCTTTAGAAATATCTTTGTCAAGAAAAATATTTTTTATAGGTAAGTTGAAAAACTTAGCAAAGTTATAATCTCTTTGATCACCACACGGAACTGCCATAACAGCTCCTGTTCCGTATCCTGCTAAAACATAATCAGAAATCCATATTTCAAGCTTTTCATTATTAAGAGGATGAATAGCATAGGCACCAGTAAAAACTCCGCTAATTGATTTAACATCAGACATTCTTTCTCTTTCTGTTTTTTTACTAGATTTTTGTATATAATTATTTACAGAATTTAAATTTTTATCTGTTGTTATATGTTTAACAAAAGGATGTTCAGGAGCTAATGTCATAAAAGAAACTCCGTGTATTGTATCTACTCTAGTTGTGAAAACTTCAATTTGTTTATCAAAGTTTTCTACATCAAAACTTACCATGGCTCCCTCAGATTTACCAATCCAATTTCTTTGCATTTCTTTTAAAGGCTCCGGCCAATTTATATCATTTAGTCCGCTTAAAAGTCTTTCAGAATATGCGGAAATTCTAATGCTCCATTGAGTCATTTTTTTTCTTAATACTTCATGACCTCCTCTTTCAGATAATCCATCTATAATTTCGTCATTTGCAAGAACAGTTCCTAGTTTAGGGCACCAGTTTACATCAATTTCTGACAAATAAGCCAATCTATAGTTAAGTAAAATTTGATCTTTTTCATTAGAACTAAACGAGTTCCATTCTTTGGAATCAAATTCTTTAATATCTTCACTTTGACAAGCATAAATATTGGCATTACCATTTAATTCGAAAATTGATATTAATTCAATTATATCTCTAGATTTATTAATGTTTAAATCATACCAAGAATTAAAAAGTTTTATGAACATCAACTGAGTCCACTTATAATAGTTTTTATTTGAAGTTCTAATTTCTCTAGACCAATCGAATGAAAATCCTAATCTATCTAATTGCTCTCTATACCTTGAGATGTTTTCATTTGTAGTCTCTAAAGGGTGTCTACCGGTCTGAATAGCATATTGTTCTGCAGGAAGGCCAAAAGAATCGTATCCTTGAGGATGCAAAACATTAAATCCTTTTAATCGCTTATATCTTGAATAAATATCACTTGCAATATAACCTAATGGATGGCCAACATGAAGTCCAGCTCCAGAGGGATAGGGAAACATGTCTAATATATAAAACTTTGGAAGTTTGCTGTTATTTTGAGCTTTGAAAGTATTATTTTCAGCCCAGAATTTTTGCCATTTATTTTCAATTTCCTTAAAGTTATACAACATGCTTAAATTTAAAGTAACAAAAATACATTTATTGTACGAATAGGAAAAGTTTAAACTACATAACCTATTGAATTAAAAAGGTTTAGTATTTTTACTAAAAATATAATACAACTCTAATTGGCTATTTCTAAAAACAGAAGACTTTTAACATCATACTTTTCAGTAGTATTAAGTATTTCAATTGTTTTATTTATGATGGGTGCTTTTTTTTTAATCGCATTTAATGCTAATAAGATATCCGACGATTTCAAAGAAAAAATCCCAATAACAATTTATTTAAAAAATAATGCTAAAAAAATAGAGATAGAACAACTGATTAAAAAACTTAATTTAAAGGATTATACCAATTCTTTAAACTATATTTCAAAAGAAAAAGGAGCCGAAATTTTAATAAATGAAATTGGTGAGGATTTTATTGAATTTTATGGAACAAACCCTCTTTTAAACTCTATTGATGTATTTCTTAAATCTGAATTTGTAACAACTTTAGTTTTTGATGAAATTTCAAGCGAACTTAACAATACAGATTTTATAGATGAAATCATTTATGATGCTCCATTAGTATCNTTGATTAATGATAATATCAATAAAATTAAATACTGGATTTTAGGTATTGCTATGTTTTTTCTAATTATTTCAATTGTAGTTATTAATGGCTCAATTCGGCTTTCGATATATTCCAATAGAATGAACATTAAAACTATGCAAATGGTTGGAGCAACAAGAAAATTTATAAGAAAGCCCTTTATAAACACTCATGTTAAATTAGGGTTAATAGGTTCTTTAATAGCAGTCATCATGTTAAGTTCGTCTCTATATTACATTCAAAATAACTTCGAATATTTTAACTTTAAATCAGAAATGACTTTAATAATTTCAATGTTTGGGTCAATTTCAGTTTTTAGTATAATTATCACTTATTTATGTACTTTTTTTGCAACTCAAAAATTTTTAAAAATTAAAATAGAACAACTTTACTAATGAAAAATAAAAACTCNAATAAGAAAACATTTGTTTTTGGAAAGAAAAATTATGTAACAATGCTTATTGGATTAGCATTTATTACAATTGGTTTTATTCTTATGTCGGGTGGAGGCAGTGAAGATCCTAATGTGTTTAATCCGGAAATATATAATTTCAGAAGAATAAAATTAGCTCCAACACTTGTTTTAATTGGATTTGGAATTCAAGTTTATGCTATTCTATTAAATCCTAGTAAAAAATAAATGGATTATTTTGAATCTATTACTTTAGGGATTGTTCAAGGATTGACTGAGTTTTTGCCAATATCTTCTAGTGGCCACTTAGAAATTTCAAAAGCAATTTTAGGAAATGATTTTTCTAATAAAGAAAGTTTACTTTTTACAATAGTTTTACATTTTGCTACAGCATTGAGTACTATTGTATTTTTTAGAAAAGACATATCACAAATTATTTTAGGCTTATTTGATAAAAATGATAAAGAATCCTTTAAATTTTCAATATCCATAATTATATCAATGATTCCTGCAGTACTAATTGGTCTTTTTTTTGAGGAAACTATTAATTCGTTCTTTAACGGAAATTTAATTCTAGTTGCAGCAATGCTATATGTTACTGCTCTATTATTATACCTATCAGATGTAATAAAACTTGATAGTAAAGAGATTAGCTATAAAAATAGTTTTATAATTGGTCTAGCTCAAGCAATTGCAATTCTACCAGGAATATCAAGAAGTGGAGCAACTATTGCTACTGCGGTAGTGATTGGAATTGATAGAGAAAAAGCTGCAAGATTTTCATTTATAATGGTTATCCCTTTAATTTTTGGAAGTATGGCAAAGTCAATTATAGACAATGGAATTGTATTTGAAAACTTTGATTTATTTTCAGTTTCTCTTGGCTTTATATCTGCATTNATTACAGGACTTATAGCATGTAAGTGGATGATATCTCTAGTCAAAAAAAGTAAATTATATTATTTTTCAATTTATTGTTGTATTGTTGGATCTATAATTATTTATTATTCTTTAAAAAATGGAATTTAATAAAGAATCATTTTTAGAAGGCAAAATACTTTTAATTTATAAACCTTTAAACTGGACTTCTTTTCAAGTTGTTAATAAAATAAGATGGCTAATTAAAACCACATTTAATATTAAAAAAATTAAAGTAGGTCATGCTGGNACTTTNGATCCTTTAGCTGACGGATTACTAATAATATGCACTGGAAAGATGACTAAAAAAATTGACCAGTTTCAAAAATTAAATAAGACATACACAGGTAAGTTTTTTTTAGGAGCCACTACTCCTTCTTATGATTTAGAAACTGAAGTGAATTCAAAAAAATCTATTGATCATATAACTGAAAAATTAATTTTAAAAACAATTGAAAGCTTTAAAGGTAAAACTATTCAAACTCCTCCAATATATTCAGCAATAAANCACAAAGGAAAAAAATTATATGAATTTGCAAGAAAGGGCGAAACAGTAAAAATTAAAGAAAGAGAAATTTTAATTTCAGAATTCTTGATAACAAAAAAACAACTTCCTGAATTAGATTTTATAGTAAACTGTAGTAAAGGAACCTACATTAGATCATTAGCTAATGATTTTGGAAGGAAATTAGAATGTGGAGCCTATTTGTCAAAACTAACAAGAACAGCTATAGGAGATCATTTATTAAAGGATTCTATTTCAATTGAAGATTTTGAAAAGACTCTAAGTTAGAAAGTTTAAAAATTGTTCTCTTGAAATTTCCTCAGCTCCTAAAGATTTCAAATGTGCGCTTGGAACTTGGCAGTCTATCAACTTATATCCATTTTTAGTTAGTTCCTTAATTAAATGAATAAATCCAATTTTACTAGCATTGTTTTCTTTACTAAACATACTTTCNCCACAAAAAACATCACCTAAATCAATTCCATAAAGTCCACCAACTAATTCAAAATCTTTCCAGACTTCAACTGAAAACGCATGACCTTCTTTGTGTAAAAGATTGTATGCTTTTTTTAATCCTTCAGTAATCCATGTTCCGTTTTGACCAAATCTTTTAACTGATGCACAACATTCCACAACCTGGTCAAATGACTGGTTAAACGTTACATTAAAACTACCATCTTTTAANATTTTTTTAGTTGATTTAGAAATTTTCAACTTTGCTGGAAATAAAACCATTCTAGGATCTGGACTCCACCAAACTAGATAGTCATCACTTTCAAACCATGGGAAGATCCCTTGCTTATAAGCCTGTAATATTCTTTTTGGATCTAAATCTCCACCAATAGCAACTATCCCATCATTATTTGCTGATAAAGCTGACGGAAATATATGTTCGCTACTTAATTGATGCATTTATTAATTAAAAAGGCAGATCATCTGGCTCATTATCGCTTATATTGTCTGCTGGTTCAAAAGCATCAGCTGGCGGAACAGGAGGAATACTTGATTCTGAATCATCTGTCATAACCTTTTCAATTCTCCAGCCTTGAATTGAGTTAAAATACTTCACTTCTCCTTGTGGACTTTCCCATTCTCTTCCTCTTAAATTGATGTCTACTTTAACTGATTCGCTAACTTTATAGGAGTTTAAAATATCGCACTTATCCTGAATAAATTCAATTAAAAGGTCTTGTGGGTATTGTTCTTCTGTTGTTATAACTAATTCTCTTTTTCTAAATCCGTTACTTCCGTATTCTTTTGTTTCGTTAATTAGTTTGATTTTTCCTGTAATATCCATTTTATTAAATAATTTTTTATAAAATTAAAGAATTTTTAGTCCTTATTTTAAGTAAATAAAAGATTTATAATCAATAATATTAACAACTTGATCAAAATAAAAAAAATATGATCTTTTATAAGAACGAATTTATTGATTTAGCCAGATCTTTAAACTCTTTATCAGACACTTTAACTTTCTTCTTGAAATTAACATCATCCATAGAATTTAATGGAATTAAATGGACGTGAGCATGAGGCACTTCTAGACCAATAACAGAGACACCTATTCTTTTACAAGAAACCGTTTTCTTTAATGCTTTAGCAATTTTCTTAGAAAAATTCATTAAATCTTTATAATCATTATCATCTAAATCAAAAATAAGATCTACTTCTTTTTTAGGAATACAAAGCGTATGACCAAATGCATTTGGATTTATATCTAAAAAAGCAAAGCAATTAGATGTTTCTGCTACTTTGTAACAAGGTATTTGTCCGTTTATAATTTGAGTAAAAATAGAATTCAAGATTTATCTTTCAATAGAAATGATTTCAAACTTAAGAGTTCCGTTTGGAACTATTACTTCGGCAACTTCACCTACTTTTTTACCTAAAAGGCCTTTGCCAATTGGTGAACTAACAGAGATTTTTCCTGATTTTAAATCAGCTTCACTTTCTGCAACTAATTTGTAATTTAATTGCATTTGGTTATTTAAATTCTTGATTTTAACCTTGGAAAGAACCAAAACTTTACTAAGATCAAGTTGAGATTCATCGATTACCCTAGCATTAGAGAAAACCTCCTCTAACTTCGATATCTTCATTTCTAACATGCCTTGAGCCTCTTTTGCAGCATCATATTCAGCATTCTCACTTAAATCTCCTTTATCTCTAGCTTCGCCTATTGCATTTGAAGCCTTTGGTCTTTCAATATCTTTTAAATGACTTAATTCATCTTTAAGTTTTTTTAAACCCTCTATTGTATAATAAGAAACATCGCTCATAATCATTATTTTAAAACAAAAAATCCCTATTTATTTGGGATATAAAGCTAATATACGAAATTATTAAATCTATAATATTTTGATTAATTTCATCAAATGATGATACGTATAAAAAGTATACTGATTTTGTCTTTTATTTTGGTCACGTCATGTTCAAAAAATGAGATAAATAGAAATCCATATCTTCAAAACATCAGTTTTGAAAAAACAATAAACCTTAATTTGCCACAATACGATAATTTAAATTATAATGGTGGAGCAGTTTATTTAAGTTCGGGCGGAATAAAAGGATTAATCTTATTTAATTTTAGCAATCAGATATTTGCTTGGGAAGCTAGTTGTCCTAACCAGTATCCTTCGTCATGTACAACAATGGAAATAGACGGAGTACAAACAGTTTGTAATTGTGATGATTATAAATACAGTTTAGCAACTGGACAATTACTTTCAAACTCTGAAAATGATTCCTATCCGATGAAATTATATTTTTCTGAAAAAAATGGTAATTCAGTCCGAATATCGAACTGAATTACCAAATTAAATTAGCAAATAATATTAAAATTTATAGTTTAGACCAAAAGAGATGTTTCTTCCCATTTCATGGATACCCATCTTTTTAAATCTTGACAAATGATCAAAGTACTCCGTATCTAATAAGTTATTAATAGACCAGACAAAACCTAAATTATTATTAGTTAGGTTAAATTCATGACTTCCTGAAAGATTCATCAGTAAATATGAATCTGTTGCAGTTTCAAACTGTCCAACATTATTTTGTTTTCCTTTAGAAATAATACTAATCTTATAATTATTATTATTAAAATCTAAATTAAACGCATGTTTAAAAGTAAAAGGTGATATAAATGGCAAGTAGCCACCCTCAGATTTTTCACCTGAAACATACTCTAACGATGTTTTGTAAGAAAGCCAATCTAATGAAGTAGATTTAGAAAAATAAAGTTCACCACCCATTAAAGATGCATCAGCTTGAGAATAATTATAAACTGGCATAGAATTAATTGTTTGTCCTGAAGGTTCTAAATAGATATAATCTTGAATTGAGTTATAAAAAACATCTAAACCAAAACTAGAGTCTGAATCAAAAGCAGAAATAGAAATATCCGTTTGAAAGTTTTTTTCCTCAATTAAATTACTGTCTCCAATTTCATATTGAGCAGTGCCGTGATGAACTCCATCTGAAAACAACTCAGAAAGATTAGGTGCTCTATAACCATTTGAAAAATTAAGTCTAAAAATTTTATTTTCAGAAAAATTTCTTTTAAATCCTAAAGATGATGTGAAACTATTATAATTCTTATCAAAACTTGAAGTTGTTATTTTTCTATTATCAGTTCTAAGACCAATTAAAACATCCCATTTTGAAGTATGTATATGAGACATAGCATATACACCAAAGTCTTTTTTATCAGCATTTGGTATTAATTCTTCCTCTGCATGATTAGTATTAGTTTGAGATAAAACATTAGCTCCAAAGATTAATTCTAATTTTTCAGTTTTTGGAAAAATATATTTAAGATCAAAAGTTGTTGTCTCTAAATCCATATTTAACGCAGGACCCTCTCCATGTTCGTCGTGATCATCATGGTCATCATCATGATCGTCGTCATGATCGTCATCATCATGATCATCATCATCATCATCACCATGATCGTCGTCATGATCGTCATGTCCTTCCTCTTCGTGTTCACCAAACTCCTTTCTCTTGTTAGAACTAAATCCTAAAGTAAATTCAATCTCAGATTTATTATTAAAAAGAAGTCTGTTTTTCCAAGAAATCATAGTATTTGTAAGGTCTTGATAACTTTTTTCTTCTTCATGCTCATCGTGATCATCATCATCATGATCATCATCATCATGATCGTCGTCATCGTCGTCGTCATGATCATCATCGTCATCATGATCGTCATGATCATCATGATCTTCCTCACCGTGTGGAATCCCAATTTCAGAATCATTAATATTGACTCTTAGATCTGAAATAAAATTATCTGACGTG
>JGI24540J26637_10000275_pt1 | contig 20832 bp, 18 predicted proteins | sample NorSeaMetagenome_FD_26637 | JGI IMG/M metagenome (IMG submission 26637)
TTTGGAAATATATCAAAGATATTTAATCAAATAAATAAAAATGTTATTATCCCAAATTTAGATGAGCGAGAGTTAAATAAGAGGGCTACTAGTGCAAAAATGAGGATAGCTGAAAAAATTTCTTATGTCAAATAATAGATCAATTTTATCAGTTTTAAAAGGTGATTTTTTTACTAAAAAAGAAAGTCAGAATTACTTTCCTTTTCTGTTTTTAATTATTCTTTTATTACTGTTAAATATTAGAATATCTTTTAATGCAGAGTCTTTAATAAGGCAATCTTTTGCCCTTGAAAAAGAGATTACCAGCTTGAGATTAACATATATAAATACAAAGTCAGAACTGATGAAGGTTTATAAAAGATCAGCAGTTGAAGATCTTGTAAATGCCCAGGGTCTTAGTACATCAAATAATCCGCCTATAATCATTGATTATAATGAGTAGTAAAATAAAAAAAATAAATATTAGAGCAATATTTTTATATCTCATCATGTGTGGTTTAGCTATTATTATTGTAATGAAGATATTATTTATTCAAACTTTACAGCCTCAAATAAGTAAGATAAATACTCCAAGCTTTATTCCACTTTCAGCTCCAAGAGGTAATATTTTTTCTGATAATGGATCTTTGTTAGCTATTTCTATGCCTCTTTATAATATCTATTTAGACCTTAGTGTAATTGAAGAAAATATTTTTATAAAAGAATCATCTTCACTTGCATCAGGCTTATCTAATTTATTTGAAGATAAAAGTACAAATGAATATCTAAAATTTCTAAAATCAAACAGAAACAGTAAGTATTTAAGATTAAAGCATAAGGTTACTCAGAATGAATTAAATGTACTTAAAAGTTTGCCTATATTAAAATTAGGAAAAAATAAAGGGGGGTTAATTGCTGAAAAAAGAGCAAATCGAGAAAACCCTTTTGGCATTTTAGCAAAAAGAACTATTGGTGTTCTTCGAAATTCTAACCCAATTGGCCTTGAGAGAGCCTATAATAAAACATTGTCTGGTTTAGATGGTTTACAGCTTAAACAAAAAATTGGTAAAAATCTTTATAGAGATGAAGATTCTGAACTAAACTTAAGTCCTCAAGCAGGAAGTGATATTGTTTCCACAATTAATATTGATATGCAAGACATGGCACACCAAGCTTTAAGCACTGCTCTTGAAAGGCATGATGCGGATTGGGGTACTGTTATTTTGATGGAGGTTAAGACTGGTCATGTAAAAGTTATTGCAAATTTAAAGAAAAATAAAAATGGGTCTTTTGATGAAAACTATAATCATGCAATTGCTAAACACTCTGAACCTGGTTCAACATTTAAGTTAGCATCTATTTTGGCTGGCTTAGAAGATTCCTTTTTCAAATTATCGGATTCAATTGACACCGAAGATGGAACTCATAAGTTTTTTGACAAAACAATGCGTGATTCTAAAAAAGGAGGTTATGGTAAAATTACATTAGGAGAGGCTTTTGTCAAATCTTCTAATGTTGCTATTTCTAAAGTCATAAATAAGTATTATAAAGATAAGCCTCAATTATTTATTGATAGAATATATAAAATGGGTTTATGTACTCCACTAGATATTGAACTTCCTTATCCAAATAGTTTGCTCGTAAAAAAACCAGGCTCTAACGAATGGTTTGGCACTACACTACCTTGGATGTCTATTGGTTATTCTTTGAGATTAACTCCTTTACACATGCTTACATTTTACAACGCAATTGCAAATCAAGGAGTTATGGTAAAGCCTCTATTTACATCTTCAGTTATGAATGGAGGCAAGATTATTTATGAGAAAAATATTGAGGTTATCAATCCAGCAATTTGCTCAAAGTCCTCAATTGATAAAATTTTACCGTTTTTAGTTAATGTAGTTGAAGAAGGAACAGCAAAATCAATAAAAAATAAAAAATATAAGATAGCGGGTAAAACAAGTACGACCTTATTAGATTATGGTAGAGTTGAGGTTGATAGAGAAAATTATCAGAAAAATATCAAAAAATACCAACCATCATTTATTGGTTTTTTTCCTGCTGAAAATCCTAAATATTCATGCATCGTACTTGTAAATAATCCAAAAAAGAATGGTTTTTATGGAGGTGATGTAGCAGCTCCAATATTTAAAGAAATATCTGATAAAGTATTTGCCTCAGATATTTCATTACACCAACCTATTGATGATGAAGTTGAGAAAGTAAGCCTTCCTTTTGTTAGTAATGGCTTTAGCTATGATTTACAAAATGTTTTAGAAAAATTAGGTATTCCTTTTAAATCTCAGCAATCAAAGTGGTCTGTTTCAGTTAAGAAAAATGATCAAATTAATTTAAGATTAAGAAATATTAATCAAGATTTAAATAGTAATCAAATTCCTAGTTTTTATGGAATGATAATTTCAGATGCAGTGTTTCTTCTTGAAAATGCTGGCTTACAAGTAAGTTTTAAAGGAAAAGGTAAAATTAAATTCCAATCACTTAAAAAGGGAATGAAGTTTGATTTAGGAACAAAAATAAATTTAATAGCCTCATGATAAGTTTAAATAATTTAGTGCTAAATATAGATGTAGTTGAGCTTGTAGGTTCGAAAGATAGATCAATCTCTAAAATATGTTTTGATTCTAGAAAAGTAAAAAAGAATGATTTGTTTATTGCTATAATTGGTGTATTGAGTGATGGTCATAATTTTATTCAACAAGCAATTGATAATGGGGCTTTAGTAATCTTGTGTGAAAAAAAACCTGATAACTTAGTTGATTCTATCACTTATATTATTGTAAAAGACACAAGCCATAGCTTGTCAATTATGTCAAGTAATTTTTATGGTAATCCTTCTTCTAAGATTAAACTAGTTGGTGTTACAGGAACAAATGGAAAAACAACAATTGTTAATCTTCTTTATCAAATATTTGTAAACTGTGGATATCAAGTAGGTATTATTTCCACTATTGAAAATAGAATAGGAGATCTAATTATAGACAGTACCCATACAACCCCAAATCCATTACAAATAAATCGTCTTTTATCTCAAATGGTGGCTGCAAAATGCTCCTTTTGCTTTATGGAAGTCAGTTCTCATGCTGTAGTACAAAAGAGAATTTCATTTCTTGAATTTGATGCAGGTGTTTTTTCAAATATTACTCACGACCATTTGGATTATCATTCAACTTTTAAAAATTATATTGACTCGAAACAACAATTTTTTTCCAATTTATCTTCTGGTGCTTTTGCTATTACAAATAAGGATGATAAGAATGGTTTAATAATGCTTCAGAATGCTATTGCAAAAAAAATCACTTATTCTTTAAAATCAAATTCAGATTTTAAATCTAGAGTCATAGAAAACCATTTTGATGGCATGCTCATGGAGATTGAAAACATTCAGTTTTGGGTTAAATTAATTGGCCAATTTAATGCATATAATATTCTAGCATCTTTTGCTGTTGCGCATCTGTTTGGTATTCCAAGTGATGAAATTATAACATCCCTAAGTCTATTAAAACCAGCAGAAGGAAGGTTTGAAGTTTTTAAATCACATAAAGATGTATTTGTTATCCTTGATTATGCTCATACTGATGATGCAATGTCTAATGTTTTGAAAACAATAAAAAATATTTCTTCTAAATCACAGTCAATAATAACTGTTTTTGGATGTGGTGGAGAAAGGGATCGTTCAAAGAGAGCAAAGATGACAAATCAAGCATGCTTACATAGTTCAAAAGTTATAATTACAAAGGATAACCCTAGAAACGAAAAACAAGAGCAAATTGTTTCGGATATGCTAGAAGATTTAGATGAAGAGTTAAATAATAAAATTTTAGTGATAGATGACAGGAGTTCTGCAATAAAAACAGCTTTTGCTCTAGCAAATAAGAAAGATGTGATATTGATTTCAGGAAAGGGACATGAAAAATATCAAGACGAAAATGGTGTTAAAAAAAGATTTGATGACAAGCGTGAGATATTTAACAATTTAAAAAATTAAAGAAATGATTTACTACATATTTGAGTTTTTAGAAAATAATTATAATTTGCCTGGAGCTGGAGTGTTTCAATATATTTCTTTTAGGTCAGCACTTGCCATTATTACATCATTATTAGTTTCTCTTGTTTTTGGAGGGAAGATTATAAAATTTATAAAAAAGAAGCAGATTGGGGAAGATGTTAGAGAGCTAGGATTAGCTGGTGAAGAAAGTAAAAAAGGAACTCCAACAATGGGAGGACTAATTATTTTATCTGCAATCTTGATTCCGACAATTTTGTTTGCTAGACTAGATAATATTTATATTCTGATAATGATTATCTCTACTATTTGGCTAGGTTTAATTGGGTTTATTGATGATTATATTAAAGTTTTTAAAAAAGATAAGGCAGGCTTGGCTGGAAAATTTAAAATTTTAGGCCAAGTTGGGATTGGTTTAATTGTTGCTCTTGTAATGGTATTCAATAATCAAATCGTTGTTAAAGAAAAATTAGTTAGTTCAAACGGACAGCAAAATTATGAGTTTGTTGAAGTAGCTCAGAAATCTTCTAAAACTACAATACCATTTCTGAAAAATAATGAGTTTGATTATCAAAAATTAACATCTTGGATGGGAGATGGTATGAGTAAATATGCCTGGATTTTATTTGTACTAGTTGTTGTTTTAGTAATTACAGCTGTTTCCAATGGTGCAAATATGACTGATGGTTTAGATGGTTTAGCCACTGGAGTTTCAGCAATTATAGGAATAACATTAGCTGTATTTTGTTATGTATCTGGTAATATAATAGCAGCTGATTATTTAAATATTATGTATATACCATACTCTGGAGAACTAGTGATATATATGTCTGCATTTGTTGGTTCTTGTATTGGTTTTTTATGGTACAACTCTTACCCTGCTCAGGTTTTTATGGGTGATACAGGAAGTTTAGCTTTAGGTGGAATAATTGCTGTAGTGGCAATCTTAGTTAGAAAAGAGCTAATGATTCCAATTCTTTGTGGAATATTTTTAATAGAAAATTTATCAGTACTTCTTCAAGTAGGTTACTTTAAATATACAAGGAGAAAACTTGGTGTAGGTAAAAGAATATTCAAAATGGCTCCGCTGCACCATCACTATCAATTGTTAGGAATTCACGAAAGTAAGATTGTTACAAGATTTTGGATTGTTGGAATTCTTTTAGCTGTTGTAACAATTGTAACATTAAAATTAAGATAATTGAAATCTAACATAGTCATATTAGGTTCAGGAATTAGTGGCATAGGCGCTGCAATTTTAGCGTCAAAACAAAATTATAATGTTTTAGTTTCAGATTCTAAAAGTATTAAATCTGAAACTAAAAGAATTTTAATTCAGAAAAATATTTCATGGGAAGAAAATGGTCACACTGAGTTAAAAATCATCAATTCTGATCTTATTGTCAAGAGCCCAGGTATTTCTTCTTCAATTGATATTATTAAAAAAATCACAGAACTAAAGATTCCAATAATTTCTGAGATTGAATTTGCATTCAGATACACAAAAGCAAAAATTATAGCAGTAACAGGCACAAATGGTAAAACCACTACACTCTTTTAATTTCTAAAATATTAAAAGATGCAGGTTTTAATGTTTTAACAGCAGGTAATATTGGAGTAAGTTTCGCTAATGAAATAGCAATTAGAGATTACAATTTTGTAGTGCTTGAAGTGAGCAGTTTCCAATTAGATGATATAATAAAATTTAAACCAAATGTAGCTGTGCTTTTAAATATTACACCAGATCATTTAGATAGATATAGTAATGATTTTTCATCCTATAAAGCTTCTAAATTAAGAATAACATCTAACCAGAATGAACAAGATTACTTGATTTATAATCAAGATCAATTCGAATTTGTAGATACAAAGGCAAAGAAGCTTCCAATTTCTATGAATGATAAGATTGATGAAGGAGGTTTCTTTCATCAGAATAAAATAAATATTAATATAAATAATTATAAAATGACAATACAAGAATTAGCATTACAAGGAAAACATAATACATTTAATTCTATGGCTGCTGCTATGGTAGCAAGAGTTTTTGATGTTTCTGATACCATTATAAGACAATCATTGATTGATTTTGAAAATGTTGAACATAGATTAGAGTATGTTCTTACTGTTAACGGAGTTGATTTTATAAATGATTCTAAAGCAACTAATGTAAATGCGTCCTGGTATGCTCTTGAGAGTATGCATAAAAAATGTGTTTGGATACTCGGGGGAGTAGATAAGGGCAATGATTACTCTGAAATTAAAAAAATTATTAATAATGATAATGTTAGGGCAATTATTTGTCTTGGAAAAAATAATGCAAAGATTAAATCTGAATTTAAAAATGTTATTAGTGATATATATGAATCAGCAACTATGAAAGAAGCTGTTGAAATTTCTTATAATATTTCTAGCTCGGGGGATACTGTTCTTTTGTCTCCAGCTTGTGCAAGTTTTGATATGTACTCTAATTTTGAAGAGAGAGGGATTGAATTTAAAAAACAAGTAAGAAGCCTATAACAAAAATAATGTTTGATTTTATAAAAAATATTAATTTAAAAGGAGATAGAGGGATCTGGAGTACAGTAATTATTTTGTCATTTTTATCTGTTCTTTTAGTTTATAGTACGGAAGGTGCTAAATATTTCTTTGGTCATTTAATTAGAATAATTTTAGGTGTTTTTTGCTTGTATCAAGTACATAAAATCAAATTTAAATATTTTGCTAATATTGGAATGATTATCTATTTTTTTAGTCTTTTATTATTGATTTTAGTATTAGTAATGGGAGTAAATGTTAATGGTGCTTCACGATGGTTGTCTTTTGGGGGTATGCAGTTTCAGCCGTCAGATATAGCAAAGCTAGCAGTATTAATATTTATGGCTAGGCAGCTAAGTAAATATAGGCAGGAAATAAAATCCTTTAAATATTTTCTATTATATGTTTTAACTCCTTTAGTAATAGTGTGTCTTCTAATTCTCCCAAATAACTTGTCTACTGCTATTTTAGTATTTGTTAATGGACTTGTATTAATGATCATAGCTAAAGTTAGAAGTAAATTTATTCTTGGAATTTGTGGCTCTGCTATATTTTTATCTATGATTTTATATTCCTCAGCTAAGTTTTTTCCAGAACCAGTAAGTAAAATAATGCCTAGGTCTGCCACTTGGATCAGTAGAGTTGATGCATATTTCATTAAAGCAGATGGAAGTGATTTAAATAAAGATTATCAGCAAAGACAAGCCATGGTAGCAATTTACAATGGTGGGCTTTCTGGTTTAGGTCCCGGAAAAAGTACTCAAAGAAATATTTTACCCTACTCATCATCTGATTTTATTTTTGCTATTATGGTGGAGGAGTACGGTTTGCTATTTGGAGGGTTTTTACCAATTTTATTGTATTTGATATTATTACAAAGATCAATAGCAATAGCTTCAAAAACTTCAAGTTTATTTGGTGGTTTGTTATCGATAGGGTTGATGTTTAGTCTTGTTCTTCAGGCATTTGTTAATATGCTAGTTGCTGTAGGAGTTTTTCCTGTAACAGGGCAAACGCTTCCATTAATTAGCATGGGAGGTACATCAATTTTATTTACCTGTATAACAATTGGGATTGTATTGAGTATTAGTAGAGATTCAACTGACAGAAATTATGAAACAGCTTAAAGTAATAATTAGTGGTGGCGGTTCGGGAGGGCATATCTTTCCTGCATTAGCTATTGCAAAATCTTTGGAGAAAAAAAATAAAAATATTCAATTCCTTTTTGTTGGAGCAAAAAATAAGATGGAGATGGAAAAAATTCCTAGTAATGGATATGATATTAAAGGACTATGGATAAGTGGATTCCAGAGAAGATTCACAATTGATAATTTGTTGTTTCCTTTAAAGTTATTAATCAGTCTTATTTCATCTTATTTTATAATTAAAGATTTTAAGCCTGATTTAGTTATTGGTACTGGTGGTTTTGCAAGTGGTCCAATTTTATATGTTTCTTCAAAATGTAAAATACCAACACTAATACAAGAACAAAATTCCTTTCCAGGAATAACTAATAGAATATTGTCACGTTATGTGGATAAAATTTGTGTTGCATATGATAATATGAATAGATTTTTTAAAAAAGATAAAATATTTTTCACGGGAAATCCAATTAGAGAAATTATTAGCAATTTTAATTTATCAAAAAATACAGGATATGATTTCTTTGATTTAGACAAGAATCAAATTACAGTACTTATTATTGGAGGAAGTCTAGGAGCCAGAACAATAAATCAGGCAATTAGTAATGGTATCAATTTTTTTAAGAAAAATAAAATAAATTTAATCTGGCAAACTGGTATTTCTTTTAATGAGAAAGCAAATAAAATAGTGTCAGCATTGAATATTAAAAATATTAAAAATTATCAATTCATTAATAGAATGGATTTAGCTTATAAAGCCTGTGATATAATTGTTTCAAGAGCTGGAGCTATAGCAATTTCTGAACTGTGTTGTATTGGTAAACCAATAATTTTAGTTCCATCTCCAAATGTTGCAGAAAATCATCAATATAAAAATGCACAATCACTGGTTAATAAAAATGCTGCTATGCTAGTAAATGATAGCCAAGCAAATGATAAACTTGTAAGTACAATTGAATCACTTATTAATAACAAAGAGTTGCAAAATAATTTGAGTAAAAATATTAAAGATTTAGAAGTGAAGAATTCATCTAATGCTATAGCAGAAATTGCTTTAAAGATACTAAATGAATAAAATAGAAAAATATAAAAACATTTTACTTTTAGGTATTGGTGGCATCGGAATGAGTGCTTTAGCTAGATTTTTCAATTCACAAAACAAAAATGTTTTTGGATATGATCAGCATCAAACAGAAATCACTGATGAACTATTATCAGAAGGTGTTGATGTTTTTTTTGATGATGATGTAAGTTGTATTCCACATATTTTTCAAAAAAATAATTCTGAAAATTTAATTATTTATACTTCAGCAATAAGTGAAAATAACTCATTATTTTCTTTTTTTAATGCTAAAGATTTTGTTTTTAAAAAAAGATCTGTAGTGTTAGGATTAATAAGTGAAAAATTTTTCACTATTGCAATTGCGGGTACTCATGGAAAAACAACTACTTCAGCATTGTTAACATGTTTACTAAAAGAATCTAATATTAATTTAACAAGTTTTGTTGGCGGTGTAAGTCGTAATTATAAATCAAATTTCATTTGTTCTAACAAATCAAATGATTCAAATGTTTTGGTAGTTGAAGCTGATGAATTTGATAAGTCATTTCTAGAGCTTTATCCAGATATCGCTGTTATTACATCTATTGATAATGATCATTTAGATACTTATGAAAATTTTGAGGATATTAAATCTGCATTTCACCAATTCTCTAAACAAATAAAAAATGGAGGTAGTTTAATTTTAGAGGAAAATATTAGTGATAATTTTGAGGATATTACACATGTAAACAAATACACTTACTCCAGCGTCGCAATATCTGATATATATTCTAAAAAAATTAAAAGAAATGGGACTTTTGTAAATTTTAATATTGAATTAAGTTCCAAAGCAAAGAAGTTGTTATTTGAAGATAAGCCCTTGGTCAATGAATTTATTTTGCCAATGCCAGGGCTGCATAATCTTAGTAATACCTTAGCAGCGATAACAGTTTGTATGATTTTAAAAATTGATATTACTGAAATTGTAAAAAATTTAAAATATTTTAAGGGTATTAATAGAAGATTTGATGTTCATATAGATTCAATTAAAAATGTTTACATAGATGATTACGCTCATCATCCAAAAGAAATAATGATGACCCTCTTGGCTACTAAAGAGCTTTTTCCGAAAAGAAAACTTACTGTTGTTTTTCAACCGCATTTATATTCAAGAACCAAAGATTTTGCGCAGGAATTTGCATCATCACTAAAGATAGCTGAAGAATTAATTATCACTAATATTTTTCCTGCTCGTGAGCAGCCTATAGTTGGAGTTGATTCTAATTTAATTCTAGATTTCTGCTCAAATGAAAAAAAACAAATTTGTAATAAATCTGAAGTTTTAGATGTATTAAGTGAAAATGAAATTGATGTTTTAGTAACTCTTGGAGCGGGAGATATAAGTACTTTGGTAGAGCCAATAAAACATATGTTAAACTAATGTCAGTAATAATTCAAATATTTAAGTGGGTATTAATGATTTGTTTATTTATCATTTTAATCTCTTTTACTTCCATTAGTTTTAATAATGATGTTTTTTCGATATCAAAAATTAATATAGATTCAACTAATCAATATTTTATTACTGAAGATATTGTCGAAAAATATTTAAATGATGATTGTTCATTTTACTATGATTCGACCTCTTTTAATCTTCAACAAATAGAAATGGCATTAAATGATAATCCATATATTAAAAATAATCAAGTTTTTTATGAATTATCAGATGGTGTTTCTCTAGATATAAAAACAAGAGAGCCAATCTTACGAGTTTTAACAAATGATACAACCTTTTATATCACTGAAGATTGTAGCTGTATGCCCTTTTCAAGTTATTTTACATCAAGGAGTTTAATTGCTAGTGGAAATATTAGCTCTATTGACATAAATGATCTTTGTGAATTATCTAAATATATTTCTGCAAATCCATTTTTGAAATCTATGATAGCTCAGGTGTATATAAATTATAATTCAGAAATCACACTTATCCCTAGAATTGGAAATAATGAAATTTTATTTGGAGGGTTAAACGATATTGATATAAAGTTTGAAAAGTTGTTTCTTTTTTATAAAAGAATTATTCCTAAAAAAGGCTGGCAGTTTTACAGTGAGATAAATCTCGCATTTGAAGATCAAATAATTTGTTCAAAACATTAATATATGGAAACAAAAGAATTAAATAATAATCAAATAGTTGTAGGGCTTGATATTGGAACAACCAAGGTTTCTATTATTGTGGGTTTGAAGAATAAATTTAATAAAATTGAAATTCTTTCAACAGGAAAAGCTCCTTCAAATGGAGTTTCTAGAGGAATTGTAGCAAATATAGATAAGACAGTTGAATCAATTAAAATTGCTTTGGATCAAGCTCAATCTAAAATTGACTTTGAAATAAAAGATGTTATAGTTGGTATAGCTGGTCAACACATAAAAAGTTTACAACACAGAGGTCAAATTGTTAGAGACAATATTGAAATTGAAATTGGTCAAGATGATATAGATAAATTAAAAGATAATATGTTTAAACTTATCACTATTCCTGGTGAAGAGGTTATACACGTTATTCCTCAAGAATATACTGTTGATGGCATTGATGGTATTCAAGACCCAAAGGGAATGGCAGGAGTTAAGCTAGAAGCAAATTTTCATGTTATAACTGCTCAAGTAGGGGCAGTAAGAAATATTATGAGATGTGTTGAGAAAACAGGTCTAAATCCTAAAGAGTTAATTCTTGAGCCTTTTGCTTCAGCAGTTGCAACTCTTGATGATGATGAGAAAAGGGAAGGAGTTGTTTTAATAGATATAGGAGGTGGAACAACTGATGTGGCTATTTTTCTAGATAAGATAATTAGACATACTGCAGTAATTCCATTTGGAGGAAATATCATAACTCAGGATATAAAGACTGGCTTATCGATTTTAGAAAAGCAAGCAGAGTTATTAAAAGTAAAGTTTGGTTCTTCAATGTATACTGAAGACCAAGAAAATGTTATGGTTTCAATTCCAGGATTAAGAGGAAGAGATCCAAAAGAAATAGCACTAAAGAATTTATCAGAAATTATTAAGGCAAGAATGGAAGAAATTATTGATTTAGTATATCATGAGATTAAGGTCTCTGGCTATGAAAATAAATTAATGACAGGAATTGTTTTAACAGGAGGAGGTTCTCAAATAAAAAATTTATCACAATTAGTTTCTTTTATAACAGGAAAAGAATCTAGAATTGGTTACCCAAACGAACATTTAGGTAATGATTCAAAGGATAAAGTGACAAGTCCAATGTATTCTACTGGAGTTGGTTTAGTCCTTAAGGGTTTTGAAAAGATTAAAAATATAGATGAAAATATAGAAAATGATTCTGAAGTTACTGTTTCAGATGATTCTAAATCTGAAAGTTCTACTGAAAGTGGAAGTTTTATTAATAGAATGAAACGGTTTTTTGAAGAAGATATTAATTAAATTTAAATAATAATAATATGAGTATAATAGAGACAGAACTTGAATTTCAACTTCCAAAAAATCAATCATCACAGATTAAAGTTATGGGAGTAGGTGGTGGCGGTAGTAATGCTGTTAATTACATGTTTGAGCATGGAATTAAGGGAGTAGACTTTGTGATTTGTAATACAGATTTACAAGCATTGGAGGCTAGTCCAATTCCGACAAAAATTCAATTGGGAGAAAATTTGACTGAAGGACTTGGAGCAGGGTCTAATCCTGATGTTGGTATGAAAGCTGCTCAAGAAAGCGCTGATAGAATAAATGAATTACTTGATGCAAACACTAAAATGTTATTTATTACTGCAGGAATGGGTGGTGGAACTGGTACAGGAGCAGCTCCTGTTATTGCAGAAATAGCTAGAGAAAAAGGAATATTAACCATTGCAGTAGTAACTCACCCTTTTACCAATGAAGGAGGTTATAGAAAACAATATGCTAAAGAAGGTTTAGAAGAATTAAAAAAACAAGTCGATACATTATTAATAATTAATAATGATAAACTTATTGAAGTTTATGGCGATCTAACATTAACACAGGCTTTTGGAAAAGCAAATGAAGTACTGAATACAGCAACAAAAGGAATAGCTGAAGTTATTTCTCAACATCTTTTAGTAAATATTGATTTAAATGATGCAAGAAAAGTACTTGAAAACAGCGGTACTGCTGTGATGGGACAGGCACAGGCAACTGGTGAGAATAGAGCTATTGAAGCAGTAACTGAAGCACTAGATTCTCCTTTATTAAACGATAATGAAATTTACGGAGCAGAGCAGGTTTTATTAAAGATTGTTACTGGATCAGGAGATGATGAAATAAAAATGTCAGAGTTAAGTAAAATTAAAAATAAGATTCAATCAGCAGCGGGAAGAGACGTTAATATAATTGAAGGAATTGGAATTGATCCAGATCTAGGTAGCGCTGTAAGTGTTACAGTTATAGCCACAGGTTTTGAAACTAAAAAAGTTAACGATCCTATTACAATAGANCTAGAAAGTAATGAGTTTTCAAAAGATAATGAAAAAATTGAAAATGATTTTACAATTGAAACAACTAATTCATCACATGTNCAACAAACATTATCTTTAGAAGAAGATTCATTACAAGATCATAGTGAGACCATAGNCCAAAGTAATCTGTCTAATTTAAAAGAAAAAGGATTTCAAATTGAAGAAACTAGTGTNTTAGTTGAAGAAAAAATCGTTCTTGAATTAGANGAAGAAGATCTGNAGGAAGATAGTCCTGTAATATCTTTAGATTTAGAAGAGAAAATTGAAGCGGAAACAGAAGAGGTAAATTCTGAAGAGTTTATTTCTGATATTTTAAATTCAGAAGATGTAGAAGTTAAAAATGCATCTATTGATAATGAAACTGTTTTAAATTCTGATACTGAAAACTTAACAACAGCTAACTCTATGAGGGTTGAGGCAAGAGAAAGAGAAAATAGATTACGTGAGATTTCTATAAAATTAAGAACGCCCTCTGGATTAACTAAGCTTGAGAATGAGCCAGCATATAAAAGAAGTAATATTTTATTAGATGATACTACTCATTCATCAGAAGAAGAGCTCTCGCGTCTTTCTTTAAATAATGAAGGATTACAGAGTAATAATAAATTTTTACATGATAATGTTGATTAGTGATAATTAGATGTATAAAAAAAGCCTGCTAAAAGCAGGCTTTTTAATTTATTAGAAAAAAAAATTACATCATTCCAGGCATACCCCCTCCACCCATAGGAGGCATTGCTGGAGGATTATCTTCTTTAATATTTGAGATTATACATTCAGTAGTAAGTAGCATTCCAGCAACAGATGCAGCATTTTCAAGAGCAACTCTAACAACCTTGGCAGGATCAATTACACCTGCTTTGTAAAGGCTTTCAAATTTTTCAGTTTTAGCATTAAAGCCAAAATCACCCTTTCCATCTTTTACTTTTGCTACAATAACAGATCCTTCCATGCCTGCATTTTCAACTATTTGTCTTAAAGGTTCTTCGACTGCTCTACAAATAATATTAATACCAGTNTGTTCGTCATCATTTTCTGTTTTTATTTTTGAAAGTGAGTGTGTGGCTCTTACGATTGAAACACCTCCGCCTGGAACTATTCCTTCTTCAACAGCAGCTCTAGTTGCTGACAAGGCATCGTCTACTCTATCTTTTTTTTCTTTCATTTCTACCTCAGTTGCTGCTCCTACATATAAAACTGCAACACCTCCTGCAAGTTTTGCTAATCTTTCTTGAAGTTTTTCTTTGTCATAGTCTGATGTAGTAGATTCTATTTGAGTTTTAATTTGATTAACTCTAGCAGTTATTGCAGACTTATCTCCTGCTCCATTAACTATTGTTGTATTGTCTTTATCAATAACAATTTTTTCAGTATTACCCAGCATTTCTAATGTAGTTGCTTCTAGCTTGAAACCTCTTTCTTCAGAAATTACTGTACCATTAGTAAGTATTGCGATATCTTCAAGCATTGCTTTTCTTCTATCTCCAAAGCCTGGAGCCTTTACTGCTGCTACTTTTAAAGCTCCTCTAATTTTGTTAACCACTAAAGTAGATAAAGCTTCACCATCAACATCTTCAGAAATAATCATTAGTGGTTTTCCAGTCTTAGCAGTTTGTTCAAGAACTGGAAGTAAGTCTTTCATTGCAGATATTTTTTTATCATATATCAGAATATAAGGGTTCTCAAGTTCTACTTCCATTTTGTCTGCATCAGTGATAAAATAAGGAGATAAATAACCTCTATCAAATTGCATTCCTTCTACTATTTCAACATGCGTTTCAGTTCCTTTGGCTTCTTCAACAGTTATTACACCCTCAGTTTTAACTTTCTTCATTGCCTCTGCTATTAATGAACCTATGACACTATCGTTATTAGCAGAAATTGTAGCTACTTGTTCAATCTTTTCATAGCTATCTCCAACTTGTTGAGCTTGATCTGTTATATCTTCAATAATGTTTTTAACTGCTTTATCAATACCTCTTTTTATATCCATAGGGTTTGCTCCTGCTGCTACATTCTTTAATCCATTTGATATAATTGCTTGAGCAAGAACAGTTGCAGAAGTTGTTCCATCTCCTGCAATATCATTTGTTTTTGAAGCAACTTCTTTTACCATTTGAGCACCCATATTTTCTAATGGATCTTCTAATTCAATTTCTTTTGCAACAGTTACACCATCTTTTGTTATTGATGGGCCACCAAATTGTTTATCAATTACAACATTTCTCCCTTTTGGTCCTAATGTAACTTTTACGGCATTTGCTAGAGCATCAACTCCTCTTTTTAATGCATCTCTTGCTTCTGTGTCAAATGTTATTTTTTTTGCCATTTTATAAATTTTAATGTTATTCTATTATTGCTAATATGTCTGACTCTTTTACTATTAAATAATCATCACCCTCATAATTAAGTTCTGATCCTGCGTATTTACTGTATAATACAGTATCACCAACTTTTACAGACATTTTATGATCTTTGGTTCCGGATCCAACTGCAAGAACATGACCTTTTTGTGGTTTTTCTTGAGCAGTGTCAGGAATAATTATTCCTGAAGCCGTTGTAGTTTCAGCATTAGCTTGTTTTAAAATTACATTGTTACCCAAAGGTTTAATATTAATTTTTTTCATAAATTTTGAATTTTAATTGTTAACTCTTGTAAAAGTATGTATGAAATATACTACAATTTTAACAGAAATTTGTCATTTTTTTTTAATTACTCAGCAGGATTTGATGGTAGATTTGGAATAACTACCTCATCAATTTGCTCCTGAGCTTTAATTTCTTGTAAATCTTCAGAACTGTTTCTAGGTATAGAAAAGTTGGATAATAAACTTAATGAAATTAGTGCAATTGCAAGAGTCCAGGTAGCCTTTTCAAGAAAATCTGTAGTTTTTTTTGCTCCCATAATTTGATTTCCGCTTCCACCAAAAGAAGATGACAATCCCCCACCTTTTGGGTTTTGAACTAAAACAACAAGAACTAGTAGTATAGATGTGATTATAATTAGTATTGCAAAAATTGTATACATTTTATTTATTTTTTGTTTCTGAAATTATTTTAATTTGTTTTGCAAAGAAACTACTTTTTTGTGGAAATTTCAATTTTAATTTTTCATATGCGTAAATTGCTTTTTCAAAATGTCCCTGTGCTAGATAAACTTTTGCTAAAGTTTCAGTAATAAGATCTGTATTTTCTTCTAAACTTTTTCTAGCATTTTCTATAGGTTGAAAGAATTTTTTGTCTTTATTTACTTTAATAATAGGTTTAAGATCTATAAAATTATCTATTAATTTTTTTTCATCAACTTTTAATCTATTTATCTTTGAAACTTTAGTAATTGCTAGCCATTCTGAAAAAGAATGCATTTCATTTTTTGAAAAATCAAGGATTTCTTCTTTTAATTCAGTTTTTAGTATTTCTACTTTCTTAGAAATATTATTTTTATTTGAAATTATATTAAATAATATTTTTCTGTTTGCCGAATAAGCTGCAGCAATTTTAATTTTGTGGTTAAAACGAATACTATTGATATTTTTTAATCCTTTACTTACAAGAATGTGGGCAGATGAAAAATAAGGGTATTTTTTTATAACTTGATTTAAGTTATTTACCATATTATCATCAATTGAATGTATATTCAATAATGCATTTTCTATTATATTCTCTTTTACCAATTTACGACAGATTTATTAAAAATATCATCAATTAACTGTTTACTGATCTCTTCTATTAATTCTTCTTCAATCTCATTTAAATTTAAGCTGCTGTCAAAGTCCTTATATCTGCTAAAAGTTTGATCGAAATTGTTTTCAAGCTGAAATCGATTACTATATTTTACTTTTACAGAAATTGTTAGTCTATTTTGCCCAGCTGTTTCATTTGAATTAATTGACATTGGCTTTATTTCGTATTTAGTTATTTCTCCACTAAAATGTAAATCTCCATCTTGATTTTGTAATTGTAGATTTGTTCTTTGTATAAAAAAATCTTTTAATTTTTCACTTAAAAGTTGACTTAGTATAGGTTGTTTTGTTAGTGCATTATTTTTAAAATAATCTACAGATATACTTTTAGCATCTGCAGGTATTGAAGATCCGCTAAAAGAATAAATCCCGCATGAACTGCATAATATTAAACAGAAAAAGATTACTGATTTACTCATATTAAATTTCAAATTCTTTAATTTTTCTGTAAAGCGTTCTTTCCGAAATACCAAGCTCTTTTGCTGCATCTTTTCTTCTATCTTTATGTTTGTTTAATGCCTTAATTATTAATTTTTTTTCTTGTTGCATNAGGGAAAGATTTTCTTCAATTTCTATAATATTTTGNTCTTTNGTGATTTCATTTACTGGAGCATCTTTTATTTCATTAAAAATATCTTTTGANCTATCTTTTGAACTATCATTNTGANTATCATTAATGATATTATAAGTTATCTTTTTGAGATCTCTTAAATCTTTTTTCATATCAAAAAGAACTTTATATAAAATTTCTCTTTCTGATATGTCTGCTTTTTCTTCATCATTAAAAATAGCAGGAGTTGTCGATATGTTTTCTGGTAAATGTGATTTGAGATTTTCAAATGAAATAGTTCTTTCTTTTTCAATAACTGAAATTTGTGCAACAAAATTTTTTAACTGTCTCACATTACCTGGCCAATAATAATTTTGAAGTAGTTCTGCTGCATCTTTTGCAAGCTCTATTGGAGGGGTGCTATATTTTTCCGCAAAATCATTTGCAAATTTTCGAAATAATAGATTGATATCATCTTTTCTTTTTCTAAGAGGTGGTAATTGAATGCTAATTGTATTTAATCTGTAATACAAATCTTCTCTAAACTTGCCTTTTTTAACATTTTCTAACATGTTAATATTTGTAGCAGCAATTATTCTAACATTTGTTTTTTGTGACTTTGATGATCCTACTTTTATATATTCACCATTTTCAAGAATTCTTAATAGTCTTACTTGCGATGAAAGAGGTAGTTCACCAATTTCATCTAGAAAAATAGTTCCATTGTTTGCAGCTTCAAAATATCCTTTTCTTGTTTCATTAGCTCCTGTAAAAGCTCCTTTTTCGTGTCCAAATAATTCACTGTCTATTGTTCCTTCAGGAATTGCGCCACAGTTAACAGCTATATAATTATTATGTTTTCTATCACTATTTTGATGAATTATTTGAGGTATTGTTTCCTTTCCTGTTCCACTTTCACCACTAATTAGAACTGAAATATCAGTTTTAGCAACTTGAAGAGCAACCTTAATTGCTCTGTTTAGTAATGGGTTATTACCAATAATACCAAATCTTTGTTTTGATGCTTTAATATCCATTTATTTTACAACTTTACCCATTAATGTTCCTGCCGTGCAGTCATATATTTTTACTTTAACATATTCGCCGGTTTTTAACATTTTCTTTTCAAAAACTACAACGTTATTATGCGTTGTTCTTCCGTAGTAATGTAATTTCGATTTCTTAGAAGTTCCTTCTATTAAAACTTCATATATTTGGTTTATTCTTTGTTTATTATTTTCAAGTGATTGTTGCTGTTGTTTTGCTATTACTTCAACTAGTCTTCTTTGCTTAACCTCTTCAGAAATATTATCTTTAAATTTTCGTGATGCAGCTGTATTTGGTCTTTCAGAATATTTAAACATATAGCCATAATCATATTTAACATAATCCATTAAACTTAATGTTTCTTGATGATCTTCCTCTGTTTCGTCACAAAAACCTATTATCATATCCATAGACACTGTACAGTCAGGGATTTTATTTTTGATTTTATCAATTAAAGTTATGTACTCAGCCCTATCATAACCTCTATTCATTTTTTCTAGAATCTTACTGCTTCCCGATTGTACTGGTAAGTGAATATAGTTGCAAATATTTTTGAATTTTGCCATTACATCAATAACACTATCCGTCATGTCTTGTGGGTTGGAAGTTGAAAATCTAATTCTTAATTTTGGGTTTATTTGTGCAACTTTTTCTAATAGTTGTGCGAAATTAATTGCATTCTCTTTTTGTTCTATTGTTGCTTTTTTAAAGCTTCTTTTTGGGCCACCTCCATACCACAAATATGAATCAACATTTTGTCCAAGAAGAGTAACTTCTCTATATCCTTGTTTAAATAAATCATCACATTCATTTAAAATACTTTCAGGCTCTCTACTTCTTTCCCTTCCTCTTGTGTAAGGAACTACGCAAAAAGTACACATATTATCACAGCCTCTTGTTATAGATACAAAAGCTGTTACCCCATTACTTCCTAATCTTACGGGACTAATGTCAGCATATGTTTCTTCTTTAGATAAAATTACATTTACAGCTTTTCTGCCATCATTTGCTTCTTTTATTAAATTAGGAAGATCTCTATATGAGTCTGGTCCCACAACGATGTCAACTAATTTTTCTTCTTCTAAAAATTTTTCTTTTAAACGCTCGGCCATACAGCCCAATACTCCTACTATCATTGAAGGATTTGATGTTTTTTTAATTGAGTTATATAGTTCTAATCTTTTTCTGACAGTTTGCTCAGCTTTATCTCTAATTGAACAAGTATTAACAAAAACTAAATCTGCTTTTGTAATATCTTTTGTAGTACTAAAGTTTTCTTTCATTAAAATAGAAGCAACAACTTCACTATCAGCAAAGTTCATTTGACAACCATAACTTTCTATATAAAGTTTTTTTGATCCTTTTATAGAATTATTAATATCTAAGACATTACCTTGCTTATCCTCATCAATTTTTTTAGTTAGTAATGTTTCAATATTCATATTCCATTTTAAAGTCCAAAAGTAATAAAAACTGACAATATGGCATGTATTAAATATATATATTATATAATAATATAACTTAAATCAAGTATAAAATCTTTTTTTTATTTAAAAAAATCTTTCTTTAATTTGCAAAAAAAAAACACATGTCTAAAAACTTAGTTATTGTTGAATCTCCAGCCAAAAAGAAAATTATACAGGGATACTTAGGTAAAGATTTTATTGTCGAATCTAGTATCGGTCATATTAGAGATCTTCCTTCTAAAGGTGGTATGTCAATTGATATTCAAAATGGTTTTGCTCCTAATTATGTTGTTTCAGAGGATAAGAAAAAGGTTGTAAGTCTTCTTAAAAGTGCTGCTAAAAAAGTTGAAACTGTATGGTTAGCAACTGATGAGGACCGTGAAGGAGAGGCTATTGCTTGGCATTTAACAGAAGCATTAAAACTTGATGCTACAAAAACTAAAAGAATTGTATTTCACGAAATAACTAAAAAAGCAATTTTAAAGGCAGTTGAAAATCCAAGAACTTTNGATATTAATCTTGTGAATGCTCAGCAAGCNAGAAGAGTNNTAGACAGATTAGTCGGTTTTGAGTTGTCTCCTGTTTTATGGAGAAAAGTGAAGCAAGGATTATCTGCTGGTAGGGTACAATCNGTTGCAGTAAGATTAATAGTTGAAAGAGAGCAAGAAATTACAGATTTTAAATCTACATCTGATTTTAANGTTGTGATTTATTTACTTAATGAGAATGGAGATGTAATTAAAACAGAGCATTCAAAAAGATTTATCACTTATGATGAGGCTAATGCTTTTATGTT
>JGI24540J26637_10000276_pt1 | contig 20817 bp, 27 predicted proteins | sample NorSeaMetagenome_FD_26637 | JGI IMG/M metagenome (IMG submission 26637)
AGTAAAGAACCAGCTACTGGTTCACGAATACCATCGATATCTACAGGAGGTGCTGCGATGAACGCAATAATGTAACAAGATGTTGCTGTTAATAATGTAGGAAACATTAAACAGCCGAACCAACCGATGTATAAACGATTTTCAGTACTAGTAATCCACGTTGCAAAACGTTCCCAAAGTGAAGATGAAGAATTTCTTTCTAATGTTGCTGTCATTTTTATGATATGTAAATTGTAATACTAACTTTTAAAGTTGTATTAAGTTATCCTCGGAGAAAATTCCGTTGTATTTCTTATGTATTAATAATTATAAACCATAAAAAAAGAATTACATAATTTAAATTATGTAATTCTTTTTTTATGGTTTATAGTTATTAACTATTCAAGATCACGACGATTCGGATTTCTTGATGGATCACTTGATAAGAATCCAAAAATAAATAATGAAACGAAGAAAATAACAGTTGTGTATACTAAAATTTTTAAAGTTAACATTCAATTTTTCCTAGGAACTGTTTTTAACAATATCTATTATACTAAATTATTTAAATTATTATGGTGCAAATTTTAAAAAGGAATATTTTTTGAATTTATATTACTTTCTTGTGAGACAATAGCATTTTTATTATTTAATAAGAAGGGATATAATTTTAAAACAGTAAATTCAAGTTGTTTATCTTTCTTAATTCTAAAAGTATCTGAATGATTTTCTCGTAAAGATAACGAACCTTCAATAATTAAATAATCATTAATTTTATAATATTGAGCAACGTCATGGGCCAAACTTCCCCATACCGAAATTTGAAATATATCCGAATAATTTTTATTTAAAAACTGAGGGAATTGAACTAATACTTCTGTAACAGAAGTATCATCTTCAAAAAAACTTTGTTCAGGTGGTTTAATAATTTTTACAATAAAAATTGAATAATTCATAAATTTTATAAAACTAGATTTTTTTGTTTTTGAATATCTTCAAAATTGATATCTTTTAAACGTTTTAAAATTTTAATAAAATATTCTTGGAAATAATCTTCTAATGTTAAAGTACTATCAGGATCAATTTCAAATATTTCATAAATATTATCAGTCGATTTTGTAAAATTATCTTCTACATTTAAAATTTCAACAAAAGCTAATCTATCTGTAATGTTTTCGCCCCATTGAAAAAAACTTAAAAATTGTCTAGCAAATTTTAACAGTGTAATAGGAATTTTACTTACTTCTGCTTTTTGCCCAGCCAATTGTTCACATAAATCAATAATTTCTGATGAAACCCAACCTTTTATACCTGATAAAGCAAACATTTTATTTTTGGTTTCATTAAGAATTAAACTTTTCAAACAAAATTTTGCAATATCTTGTGTATCCATATATGATACACAAGTCTTTTCATTTGTCACCCAAATTGGTTGATTTTCTAAAATAGGAATGGCATATTGTCCAATTAAACCTTGGTAAAATCCACTTAATCTAAAAATTGTATATGGAATATTAGATTGTTCTAATTTAATCTCAATACCTTTTTTCATCTGCATTAATGGAATATACGAAAATTTTTCGAGATTCATTAATGAACAAAAAACAAAATGTTGAATATTGGAAATTTTGGCAGCTTCAATTAATGCTAATTTACCGTACCAATCTACTTTTTTTAAAGAACTTAAATCATCTGGACGACTTGTTGACGCATCGATAATTGATGTAATACCAATTAAACAAGGAGGAATTGTTTCAGGTAATGTTAAATCTCCATAAACTAATTCTGCTCCCCATTCACGTAAAAATGCTGCTTTTCGAATATTTCGAACTAAGCATCGAACTTGATAACCTTCATTAAGGGCTTGCCTAACTATTTGTCGTCCCAATGTTCCAGTTCCACCGACAATTAATAAACTCATATATTTTTAATTTATATTATTCAAAAACTGTACTTTGTAAGAAGTCTTCTGCTTGTAAATTAACTAATTCTTTTTTAGTTAAAACAGTTCCACGACTATCAAAAATACGATTTGCTTGACGCATACGTGCTCGATCTAAAGCATTACGAATACTTCTTGCATTGGCAAACAATGGTTTTTCCATACGTTTAACAATGTAATCTCTTAAAGCAACTTCACCATCATCCGTTAATTGATACTGTTCCTCTTGCAACATTAATTTAGAAATTTCTAATAATTCATCAACAGAATAATCAGGGAAATCAATGTGATTTGCAATACGTGAAGATAACCCCGGATTTGATTCATAGAATTTATCCATTGGTTCTTTATACCCAGCTAAAATTAAAACTAATTCATCACGTTGATTTTCCATTACTTGTAATAAAATTTCAATCGCTTCAGAACCATAATCACGTTCATTATCTGGTTTATATAAATAATATGCTTCATCAATAAATAAAACACCACCCATAGCTTTTTTTAAAACTTCTTTAGTTTTTGGAGCTGTGTGACCAATATATTGGCCAACAAGATCATCACGAGTAACAGTTAATAAATGGCCTTTTTTAATATAACCCAATTGGAATAAAATATCGGACATTTTTAAACCAACTGTCGTTTTCCCAGTACCAGGACTACCTGTAAACGACATATGTAAACCAGGGTTTGCTGCAACAATCCCTAATTGTGCACGTAATTTATCAACAAGTAATAACGCAGCAATTTCTCTAATTCGGGTTTTTACTGGTACTAAACCTACTAATTCTTCATCTAATAAGTCTAATAATTTTGCAATGTCTGTTTTTTTGTACTCTTCTTGTAAATTAACTAATTCTGTACTCATAGTATATTTTATGTATTAATATGTAATATTTAAAATTTACTTAAATTTAATAAACCGATTTGTTAAAAACCGATTTATTAAATTTGAGTAAATGTTGGTATGCTTAATAAACAAATATAAGCAAAACCTGAACCACCAAATGCTCCAACTAAAAATCCACCTTTAAATTGATCCCAACCGGTTCTTGATTGCAATTCATCTTTTGCATCATTATCTTGAAATGTTGCATAACCATAAATCGTTAATCCTAAAGTAGCAATAATAATCAATCCTAAAGTTGATAAAAATCCGGCTAATAAAGCAACATCCGTGTTTCGTAATGGCCCTAATTTAGTAAAAGGTCCAATTAAAAAATAACCATGTGCCAAACCAATTTCTAACCCACGTAATAAAGGGTTTAAACCAGGCCTATAAGCAGGTAAATTTCCTAAAATTGTCTTTGTTACTGCTGAGGAAGTAATTGGAGTTGATAAATGACCAACAAATGGATCATCATTATACGGTTTAATAAAGTTAGCCATAATTTTAACTTAATTAATAATTAAATTAACAAACTCTTTTTTTTAATTATTAGTTAAAAAATTTAAATTTTTTTTAACAACAAAAAATTAAATAGAGATTACTATATAATATATACTAAGATATATAAAAATTTTTATAAACTTTATTTTTGTAATAAAAAAAATAATATGACAGTAGTTATTGATTACTTTTTACTAATTGGATTTTGTTTTAGTGTAGCATCAGGTTTATTTTTAGGTTTAAAAGCAATTAAATTAATTTAAAAACTTAATTATTATGGAACAAAATATTCGTCAGGATAAAATAATAGGTTCTCGAAGATTAAGCAACTATTTTTGGACTGTTGTCCTGTGTCTTGGTGGACTAGGCTTCTTACTTGCTGGATTTTCAAGTTACTTTAACATTAATTTATTACCTTTTACCAATATTAAAGACTTAGTTTTTATTCCACAGGGTATTGTAATGACATTTTATGGTACCTTGGCTATTTGTATTAGTAGTTATATTGGTTTAACCATTTTATGGGATATTGGTAGTGGTTATAATGAATATAACAAAGTTGAAAATTTAGTCAAAATTGTTAGAAGAGGGTTCCCAGGTAAAAATCGTGAAATTTTACTAACTTATTCTTTAAATAGTGTTAAATCTATTGGAATTAAAATAAGTGAAGGGTTAAACCCAAAACGAATTATATATTTATGTTTAAAAGATGAGCGAAAAATACCATTAACTCCAGTACAAGAACCTGTTTCTATTTCGAATTTAGAAGAAGAAGCGGCCCAGTTAGCTAAATTTCTTGAATTAAATTTAGAAAATTTATAATAGCTCATTGTATTTATACTCGTTTAATTTTATAATAAAATTACGCGGGCATAGTTTAGTGGTAAAACCTTAGCCTTCCAAGCTGATGATGGGGGTTCGATTCCCCCTGCCCGCTTTTTATTAAACATTAGAATGAAAAACAATCATTATTTTTTAGGAGATTAATTTATTATGTCTGGTGGATCTACAGGAGAACGTCCGTTTTCAGATATTATTACAAGTGTACGTTATTGGATTATTCATAGTATTACAATTCCATCACTTTTTGTTTCAGGATGGTTATTTATTGCTACAGGTTTAGCATATGATGTATTTGGGACTCCACGCCCAAATGAATATTTTACACAAGATCGTCAACAAGTACCATTAGTAAATGATCGTTTTAGTGCAAAACAAGAATTAGAAGATTTAACACGAGGTTTATAATTATGAACAGAAATATTAATCAACCAGTAGCTTATCCGATTTTTACATTCCGTTGGCTTGCAATTCATGGTTTAGCTGTTCCTACTGTTTTCTTTTTAGGTGGAATTACTTCAATGCAATTTATTCAACGATAAAAATTACAATAAATACAAGGATACAATTTTATGACAGGTCCAAACCCAAATAAACAAGCAGTAGAATTAAACCGTACCTCATTATACTGGGGACTTTTATTAATTTTTGTTTTAGCTGTATTATTTTCAAGTTATTTCTTCAACTAATAACTTAGTTTATTTAATTAATATAAATAGGAGTCTTTAAATGGCAGGTGCAGGTCGAATTCCTCTATGGTTAGTAGGATTAGTAGGTGGTTTAGCAGTAATTACTATGTTAAGCTTATTTATTTATGGTGCATATTCTGGATTAGGTTCTTCATTATAAGCAATCTAAACAGTAAAAAAGTCCTTAAGAATAAAGTTTATTCTTAAGGACTTTTTTAATTAATTTCATTCTTTTGCGAATACATAAAAAATAATGCCATTGAAAATGCTGGAAATACAAGCCCAACAATTGGGACTAAAATAGCAGGTAAATAACTGGCTGTCATAAAACAATTTATATAGAAATTAGAGAGCAATCTATTATTATAGAAATACGCATTAATAATACTAATTATATATAAAAATATTTGAAAATTAAAATTACATAAGAAGTTTCTAAATCTTAATATAAAAATTAATAATTTTTATATTAGAATTAGTAATATTAAACATATTAAAATCTTATTAATATTTGTTAAAAATTAGAGAAGGATCTAATTATGGAAGGATTACTTTTAGCACGATTACCGGAAGCATACATTGTATTTAGTCCAATTGTAGATATTTTACCAATTGTTCCCGTTTTCTTTTTATTATTAGCGTTTGTTTGGCAAGCTGCTATTGGTTTTAGATAAATTTAGTTAACGAAATTATTTAAATTAATTATATAATTGTTACTTGAAACTAAAATTTATTTAAAAGGAATAGAAAATGGTAGAACCATTATTATCGGGTATTGTGTTAGGAATGATTACAGTAAGTGCTTTTGGACTTTTTGTTGCAGCTTATTTACAATATCGACGCGGTAATCAATTTGAATTGTAAAAAAAAAGGTACATGAAAAATTTCATGTACCTTTTTTTTTACAATTCAAATTGATTACCAACTAGATTTTGTTACCCCAGGTAATAAACATTGATGTGCCATTTCACGTAAAACATGACGTGAAACACCAAAATCACGATAATAACCTCTAGGTCGTCCAGTTTTCCAACAACGATTTCGAATTCTAATTTTTGAACTATTTAAGGGTAATTTTTGAATTTTATTATGAATTTCAATTTTTGATTCAAAAGTTATTGCTTTTGCATATTCAGTTTTTAATATATTTCGTTTTTCTGAATATTTTTTATTTAATTTGATACGTTTGATTTCTCGTTGTACCATACTTTTTTTTGCCATAAAGAAAAAATTATGTTAAAAATTAATTTTAAAAGATTACTATATTTTGATTATATAATTAAATACGAAACAGATCAATATTTAATTAATTATTATAATTTTGAGATATAACCTAATTTTTTATTTGGTAAATTTGTGTAATTACTCAAAATTACACGGAATTCATCTCCATCAATTGTTTCTTTATCAATTAAGACATCTACTAATAAATCTAACGCGATTCTATTTTCTTGAATAATTTCAATTGCTTTACGTTCACAGTGAGAAATAATTTCTCGAACTTGATCATCAATACGGTCAGCAACCCCTTCAGCAAATTCAGGTCCTTTTGAAACCCCTCCGCCTAAAAAAGGTTGGCCAGATGATGGTGATTCTAATGCAATTGGTCCAATATTTGACATACCAAATCTTGTTACCATTTGACGTGCTAAATTTGTAACTTGTTGTAAATCATTACTTGCCCCTGTTGTTATTTCAGCATCTCCAAAAATTACCTTTTCAGCTGCTCGGCCCCCCATTGTACCAACAATTCGTGCTAATAATTGAGAGCGAGAAACTAAACTTTGATCATCACCTGGTGTAAACCAGGTTAAACCCCGAGCAGATCCTCTAGGAATTAGAGTTACTTTTTGAACCTCATCATGTGATTTTAATAATGAACCTACAATTGCATGACCTACTTCATGATACGCAATCAAACGTTTACTTTTACTATCTAAAAGTGGGGCACCCTCTAAACCAGCAATTACTCGATCTACTGCAGAATTTACTTCATTCGTTGTAATAGCAGTTTTTTCACGTCTTGCTGTTAAAATTGCAGCTTCATTTAATAAATTCGCTAAATCAGCTCCAGCAAATCCTGGAGTCCGTTGAGCAATATTTTCCAATTTTACAGATTCATCTAAACGTTTATTTCGTGCATGTACTTTTAAAATTTCTAAACGACCTAATGCATCGGGAGCATTAACAGTCACTTGACGATCAAAACGACCTGGTCTTAGTAAGGCAGAATCTAAAACATCAACCCTATTTGTCGCCGCAATTACAATAATACCGGTATTTCCTTGGAAACCATCCATTTCAGTTAATAGTTGGTTTAAGGTTTGTTCACGTTCATCATTTCCACCACCAACACCAGCACCACGTTGACGACCAACAGCATCAATTTCATCAATGAAAATAATACACGGAGAATTTTCGCCTGCTTTTTTAAATAAATCTCTTACACGTGAAGCACCAACACCAACAAACATTTCTACAAATTCAGAACCCGAAATACTAAAGAATGGTACACCTGCTTCTCCCGCAATTGCTTTTGCTAGTAATGTTTTACCTGTACCTGGAGGTCCTACTAACAATACACCTTTAGGAATTTTAGCACCAACAGTAGTAAATTTTTCGGGTTGTTTTAAAAATGAAACAACTTCTTCAAATTCTTCTTTTGCTTCCTCAATTCCTGCAACATCATTAAATGCTACACCTGTATTTGCATCCATTTGAAACCGAGCTTTTGATTTACCAAAATTCATTGCTTGGCCTGGACCCCCGGGAAAATTATTGGAACGTTGAAATAAGAAAATTAATCCAGCAACAAAAATTGTTGGAACTAATAAATTACTTAACAATGTAAAAATAAAACTATCTGTTTTCGGTGGGTGCGCATCAAAATCAACATTATATTCTTTTAATTTAACAATTAATTGAGAAGCACCTGCAGGAATTTCTACACGAATTTTTTGTGGTCGATTACCTAATTCAGGACTTAAAGCTTCCACAATTGCTGTCCGACTATTATCATACAGATCTACCCGTTTAATCCAACCCATATCTAAGTATTCTAAAAAACGACCATAAGTCATTTTTGTACTTGTAACATTTGAATTTAATTCAGATGTTGGTTTTTCAAAATTCATAACTGTCGAATTAGCACTATTAGTTGGGTCAAACATTTGCCAAGCAAAGAATCCAACAGTACTAATTATTACAGAACATAAAATTAATATGCGCCATAGTGATTTCATAACAACCTCTTTTTTGTTTCTTAAAAACAATATAGTATAATCTTAATGATTAAAACAACTTAAATTTTTAAAGTTTCTGTTAATAATTTTAAATTTATATATATATTTAATAATAAATATAATTAAAAGGGGGTTTTATGGTTAGTCGTGGATCAATCGTTCGTATTTTACGAAAAGAATCTTATTGGTATAATGAATTAGGTACAGTCGCTGCGGTTGATACAAGTGGAATTAAATACCCTGCAGTTGTACGTTTTGAAAAAGTAAATTATAGTGGAACAAATAGTAATAATTTTGCGTTGACTGAATTAATTGAAGTTGAAGCTCCTAAAGCAAAAGTAAAAGCAAAAGTAAAAACAAAAGTAAAAACAGAATAAAATAATGAGATCAATAGTAATTTATTTATTATTGATCTCTTTTTTATTTTATGTTAATATCTTTTAACACAAAAAATTCATTTTGTTAGAACAGTATGAAAATTCATTTTCAATTAAACTAATAAAGAGATTTTATTCACTTAGAAAATAAACCAAACTTATTTAATAAAACAATAGTTTTAAAAATTAAAATATATGCCAAAATTAAAAACTCGTAAAGCAGCAGCGAAACGTTATAAAAAAACGGGTAACAATAATTTTTTACGCCGACATGCTTACAAAGGTCATTTATTAATGAAAAAAAGTAAGAAACAAAAACGTAAATTATCAACAACAATTTGTGTTACTAAAGCAGATATGAAACCAATTCAATTAATGTTACCGTATTAAAAAATTATTTTAAAATTAAAATGGTTAGAGTAAAAAGAGGAAATGTAGCTCGTAAACGTAGAAAAAAAATCTTGCATTTAGCAAAAGGTTATCGTGGAGCACATTCAAGATTATTTAGAGTTGCTAATCAGCAAGTAATGAAAGCCTTACGTTATGCTTATATTGGCCGTAAACAAAAAAAACGAACATTCAGAAAAATTTGGATTACTAGAATTAATTCTGCTTCTAAATTAAATGGTTTAACATATAGTAAACTTATTCACTTATTTAAAAAATCAAATATTGATTTAAATCGAAAAATGCTTTCACAAATTGCTGTTTTAGATCCAACAACATTTAATAAATTAGTTGAATCTGTAAAATAATAAAAGCGGGTAACGCGATTCGAACGCGCGACATCAACCTTGGCAAGGTTGCGCTCTACCACTGAGCTATACCCGCAAATAACTTATATACATAGTAAATGATCTAATGTATATTTGTCAATAAAAGAATTTAAAGTAGCTAGGGTTTGGATTAAAGGTTTTGATATAGTTAATTCAGTAAAATAAAATATTTATACGTCCCCTAAAAATTTACTTATTACCGAGTTTATTGTAAATAACTAATTTAAAATTTGTTTAGAAATTATAGTCGAAAACTATAATTTCTAAATTAATTAAATCGATGATGAAATTCCATCTGCAGCAGCAATTACAATAACTAAACTAACCCAAGCTTGGAAAGCTCGGTTATAAGTAGCTTTAGAATCTTCCCAATCACCAGGAGTAGCTAAAGAAACAGGAACTGCTACAATTAAACCTAATGAGATTAAAACTAATAACGCTGTAAGAGCGGTAATCATAAGTATTCCTTTAAAATTTTTATATTAACGATATTATTTAAATTTTACTATAAATTGCCTTTCTTTAAGGCTAATAGTACAATCACTGCAGGTCCAGATAACATAATAGCACCTGTTGCCACTAACTGACCAATAACTTGCCAATTTATCATAATTATATTTTTCCTTGGTTTCCAAGTTTGTATTAAATAACAAAATAATTTATAATGTTATAAGTAATTCTACTCTAAAAAAAATCAAAGTAAATATATTTTTTTAATAATATTTTATATTAAACTAGTACTTTTAAATTAAATTATTAAATATTTTTCTATTTATCAAAAATATGTTAATATATTAATATTCAAGGGTTGCTAACTCAATGGTAGAGTACTCGGCTTTTAACCGATTTGTTCTGGGTTCAAGTCCCAGGTGACCCACGTTTAAATTTTTATTTAATTTTATATAACCTGAAAATTTCAAATTAAGAAAAGAGTTGACAATTTTAGTTCATTTGTATTAGAATTTTTAATATAATTGCATGTAATAACTATATTTGCCCCCATCGTCTAGAGGCCTAGGACATCTCCCTTTCACGGAGGCAACAGGGATTCGAATTCCCTTGGGGGTAGGATAAAAAAAGTGATCTATAAATAATTTTATAGATCACTTTTTTTTTAATCGGGATAGCAGGATTTGAACCTGCGACCCTCTGCTCCCAAAGCAGATGCGCTACCAAGCTGCGCTATATCCCGTATAGGCTAATTATATCTATAATTTGACCTATTTGTCTAGTAATATTTTTTAATTAGAAATTATTTTGCACTAGCAATATAATCTACTGCATCCTGCACAGTTGAAATATTTGCTGCTGATTCATCAGGAATTTCAATTTCAAATGCTTCTTCTAATGCCATTACTAATTCAACAACATCCAATGAATCCGCACCTAATTCAGTTGAAAAATTTGCACTTGCTTTGACTTGATCTTCGTCTAAACCTAATTGTTCTGCAACAATAGCTTGTACTTTTCCAAGAATTTCTGCTGACATAAAAATTTACCTTAATACTTATTTATTACAATCTTTAATGATTAAAGAATTATTATAATTTTACTACACTATAAATAATTTGTGTGATTTGCGGTACTGTACTATTATTTACACTGTAAATAGGTATTTTATTTTTAGTTGCAAAAGTATTTAGTTTTATATTTTCTTTGAGATGTTTCTGTAAGCCTAAAATTATTGTTGCTTCATTAATTTCTTTTGTAATCATAATTTCAAAACCAATTCCTTTACAAGCCTCTTGAATTAAAGTATTTGGTAATGAATAGGGATAAATTTTTAAGGATTTTGCCTTTTTAATAGAAAATGTTTTTGAATTATTATTTAATTTTAAATTTTTGTTATTTTTTTTCCAACTATTAAGTTTTGTTTCATTATTAAAAAAAGAAAATGACGTCGAATCGGAAATTCCATATTTAATTATAGTTTCCCCATTTTCACTTAATTCTCGAATTTGAAGAATAGGTTGTTGACCTTGTAATAATAAATCTACTGATTCTTCAACATTTTCATGAACAATCCAAGAATTACGTTCATTAATTTCGACTGCTAATTGAAAAGCTGGGTAAGCTTTTCGTTCTAAAATACTTTTTTGAGTTCCACGCCTTTTAGCTTCATCATCACTTAAGGTTACGTATTGAATTCCACCAATTAAATCAGCTAATGGAGGATTTTTAATTAAACTTTCTAAACAATTACCATGTGCTGTTCCGACTAATTGAACCCCACGTTCTGCAATTGTTCGAGCAGCTAATGATTCAAGTTCAGTTCCAATTTCATCAATAATAATAACTTCTGGCATATGATTTTCAATTGCTTCAATCATTATTTGATGTTGTAATTCTGTTTTTGAAACTTGCATTCGACGTGCCCTACCAATTCCTGAATGTGGAATATCACTATCTCCAGCAATTTCATTAGAAGTATCAATAATAATTACACGTTTTTCCATTTCATCGGATAAAACTCTGGCAATTTCACGAATCATTGTTGTTTTTCCAACTCCTGGTTTACCTAATACTAAAATTGATTGACCAGATTCTAATAAATCTCTAATACCACTAATTGTTCCAAAGATCGCTCGACCAACCCGACAAGTTAAGCCGTTAATAATAAATTGACGATTTCTAATACAACTTATTCGATGTAAAGTTCGTTCAATTCCTGCTCTATTGTCATTACTAAATTTTCCTACACGTTTTGTTGTGTAATCCAAATCTTGCCAAGAAATTAATTTTTGTGAAAGATATTCCGGTCCCGTAATAAACCGGGCTTCTGGCCGTCGGCCTAAATCCATAACGATTTCAATTAATTTATCTTTATTTGGGTGGTTATATAAATTTTCTCTAATAAAAAAAGGTAAATTTTCAATTAACTTATCCAGATCTTTATCAATAGCCATAATTTTTTCATAAATATTTTTAAACAATTATAAGTCAGATTTTCAAAATACAAAAAAATAAAATTTCTAGTACGAAATCTAAAAATAACATTATAATTATTATTGAAAACTCATTTTAAATAGTTATTTTATTAGTCTATTTTTTATTTTGAGAGTTTCATCGATTTTTGTCTCCCAAAAGGAGAAACTAAATGGTAATAAACTCAACCGAGCGTAAAACTAGAAATGTTCAAGTTTTAGTTGAAAAAGACGCAGTTGAAACTAGCTTCGCAAAATGGGCACAACCGGGCCATTTTTCACGAACATTAGCAAAAGGTCCAAAAACAACTACTTGGATTTGGAATTTACATGCTGATGCTCATGATTTTGATAGCCAAACAAGCTCATTAGAAGAAGTTTCTCGGAAAATTTTTAGTGCACATTTTGGTCAGTTATCAATTATCTTTTTATGGATAAGTGGTATGCATTTCCATGGTGCCTATTTTTCAAATTATTCTGCTTGGTTAAATGATCCAATTGGAATTAAACAAAGTTCACAAGTTGTATGGCCAATTGTTGGGCAAGAAATCTTAAATGCTGATGTAGGTGGTAACTTTCAAGGTGTTCAAACAACATCTGGTTGGTTCCAATTATGGCGTTCTGAAGGTATTACAAGTGAAATTGAGTTATATTGGACAGCTATTGGTGGTTTAATTATGTCAGCAATTATGTTATTTGCTGGTTGGTTCCATTATCATAAAGCTGCACCTAAATTAGAATGGTTTCAAAATGCTGAATCAATGCTGAATCATCATTTAGCAGGATTATTAGGTTTAGGTTGTTTATCGTGGTCTGGTCATCAAATCCATATTGCTTTGCCAATTAACAAATTATTAGATGCAGGAGTTGCTCCACAAGAAATTCCATTGCCACATGAATTTTTAATTAATAGAAATTTAATGGCACAGTTATATCCAAGTTTTGCTAAAGGTTTAGCTCCATTCTTTGGTGGCAACTGGGGTGAATATTCAGATTTCTTAACTTTTAAAGGTGGTTTAAACCCAGTAACTGGTGGGTTATGGTTAAGTGATATTGCTCACCACCATTTAGCTTTAGCTGTTCTATTTATTTTTGCTGGTCATATGTACCGTACTAATTGGGGTATTGGACATAGTATGAAAGAAATTTTAGAAGCCCATAAAGGACCATTCACAGGTGAAGGTCATAAAGGGTTATATGAAATTTTAACAACATCTTGGCATGCTCAATTAGCTATTAATTTAGCAATGGTGGGTTCATTAAGTATTATTGTTGCACACCATATGTATGCAATGCCCCCGTATCCTTATATTGCTACTGATTATGCAACCCAATTATCATTATTTACTCACCATATGTGGATTGGGGGATTTTGTGTAGTTGGTGGTGCTGCCCATGGCGCAATTTTTATGGTTCGTGATTATACCCCGGCCAATAATTATAATAATTTATTAGATCGAGTTATTCGTCATCGCGATTCGATTATTTCTCATTTAAATTGGGTATGTATTTTCTTAGGAACCCATGCTTTTGGTTTTTATATCCATAACGATACTATGCGTGCGTTAGGACGTCCCCAAGATATGTTCTCTGATAAAGCAATTCAATTACAACCAATTTTTGCTCAATGGATTCAAAATATCCATTTATTAGCACCTGGTACAACAGCACCTAATGCTTTAGCAACAACAAGTTATGCTTTTGGTGGAGATGTTGTTTCAGTTGGTGGAAAAATTGCAATGATGCCAATTAAATTAGGAACAGCTGATTTTATGGTTCACCATATTCATGCTTTTACTATTCACGTAACAGTTTTAATTTTACTAAAAGGTGTGCTTTACGCCCGTAGTTCAAAATTAATTCCAGATAAAGCTAATTTAGGTTTTAGATTCCCGTGTGATGGTCCGGGTCGTGGTGGTACTTGTCAAAGTTCAAGTTGGGACCATGTCTTTTTAGGATTATTCTGGATGTATAATTCAATTTCGGTTGTAATTTTCCATTTTAGTTGGAAAATGCAATCAGATGTTTGGGGTACAATTACACCAGATGGTGCAATTTCACATATTACAGGTGGAAACTTTGCACAAAGTAGTATTACTATTAATGGTTGGTTGCGTGATTTTTTATGGTCACAAGCATCCCAAGTAATTCAATCTTATGGTTCAGCATTATCGGCTTATGGTTTAATTTTCTTAGGAGCTCATTTTATTTGGGCATTTAGTTTAATGTTCTTATTTAGTGGCCGTGGTTACTGGCAAGAATTAATTGAGTCAATTGTTTGGGCACACAATAAATTAAATTTTGCCCCATCAATTCAACCACGAGCGTTAAGTATTACTCAAGGTCGTGCTGTAGGGTTAGCTCATTATTTATTAGGTGGTATTGGTACTACCTGGGCATTCTTTTTAGCAAGATCAATTTCTATTGGATAAAATATAAAGAGGTAAGAATATTATGGCAACTAAATTTCCAAAATTTAGCCAAGCCCTTGCTCAAGATCCAGCAACAAGACGAATCTGGTACGGTATTGCAACCGCACATGATTTAGAAGCACATGATGGAATGACTGAAGAAAATTTATATCAAAAAATCTTTGCGTCACATTTTGGTCATTTAGCTGTTATCTTTTTATGGACTGCAGGAAATTTATTCCATGTAGCTTGGCAAGGTAATTTTGAACAATGGGTTACTAACCCATTAAAAACACGACCAATTGCTCATGCAATTTGGGATCCACATTTTGGTGAATCAGCATTAAAAGCATTTTCAAAAGGACAACAATATCCAGTAAATATTGCATTTTCAGGTGTTTACCAATGGTGGTACACAATTGGTTTTAGAACAAATATTGAATTATATCGTGGTTGTATAGGTTTATTATTATTATCATCAGCTTTATTATTTGCTGGTTGGTTGCATTTACAACCAAAATTTAGACCAAGCTTATCTTGGTTTAAAAATAATGAATCAAGATTAAATCACCATTTATCAGGTCTATTTGGTGTGAGTTCTTTAGCATGGACTGGGCACCTTGTACATGTTGCAATTCCAGCATCACGTGGTGTTCGGATTGGGTGGGATAATTTTTTAACTACTCCTCCACACCCAGCAGGTTTAAAACCATTTTTCAATGGTAATTGGGCTGTTTATGCTGAAAATCCAGATAGTGCAACGCATATTTTTGGAACAAATGAAGGGGCTGGTACAGCAATTTTAACATTTTTAGGTGGATTCCACCCACAAACACAATCATTATGGTTAACTGATATTGCACATCACCAATTAGCAATCGCAGTTGTATTTATTGTTGCTGGACACATGTATCGTACCAATTTTGGAATTGGTCATAACATGAAAGAAATTTTAGATGCCCATCGTCCTCCAGGGGGTCGGTTAGGTGCAGGTCATGTAGGATTATTTGAAACTATTACAAATTCTTTACATATGCAGTTAGGATTAGCATTAGCTTCTTTAGGTGTTGCAACTTCTCTTACTGCACAACATATGTATGCATTGACACCTTATGCATTTTTATCAAAAGATTTTACAACAGAAGCAGCATTATATACACACCACCAATATATTGCAGGTTTTTTAATGGTAGGAGCTTTTGCACATGGTGCAATTTTCTTTGTTCGTGATTACGATCCAGAATTAAATAAAAATAATGTTTTAGCCCGAATGTTAGAACATAAAGAAGCGATTATTTCTCATTTAAGTTGGGCTTCTTTATTTTTAGGTTTCCATACATTAGGATTATATATTCATAATGATACTGTTGTAGCATTTGGACAACCCGAAAAACAAATTTTATTCGAACCACTATTTGCAGAATATATTCAAGCTGCATCTGGGAAAGCAATCTACGGTTTTAATGTTTTATTATCATCTGCAGATAGCCCAGCAACTGTAGCTGGAAGTCAAGTTTGGTTACCAGGTTGGTTAGATGCAATTAATAGTGGTAAAAATGATTTATTCTTAAAAATTGGTCCTGGTGATTTTTTAGTTCACCATGCAATTGCTTTAGGTTTACATGTAACAACTTTAATTTTAGTTAAAGGTGCTCTAGATGCACGTGGTTCTAAATTAATGCCAGATAAAAAAGATTTTGGTTACAGTTTTCCATGTGATGGCCCTGGTCGTGGTGGTACATGTGATATATCCGCTTGGGATGCTTTTTATTTAGCAATGTTTTGGATGTTGAATACAATTGGTTGGGTAACATTCTATTGGCATTGGAAACATATGACAATTTGGGGTGGTAATCCAGGTCAATTTGATGAATCATCAAATTATATTATGGGTTGGTTACGTGATTATTTATGGTTAAATTCATCACCATTAATTAATGGTTATAACCCATTTGGTATGAATAATTTATCTGTTTGGTCATGGATGTTCCTTTTTGGCCATTTAATTTGGGCAACAGGTTTTATGTTTTTAATTTCTTGGCGTGGTTATTGGCAAGAACTTATTGAAACATTAGTTTGGGCCCATGAACGAACACCGTTAGCGAATTTAGTACGTTGGCGTGATAAACCAGTAGCTTTATCAATTGTCCAAGCTCGATTAGTAGGTTTGGTACATTTCTCAGTTGGTTATATTTTAACTTATGCTGCGTTTCTTATTGCTTCAACTTCAGGAAAATTTGGTTAAAATTGAACTGAAAGATATCGTAAATAAAAAAGACAAGATTTTTATTTTAAAAATCTTGTCTTTTTTATTTAAAAATATAAGCCTAACATATCTGGAAAAAATCTATTAATTTCAATAATAAACCCTGCGGTAAAGCTCATCCATATAGTCAATAAAACTGGTGCTGTTGATAAATATTTTTGAAAATCATTCATAAAAATAAAATTTAGAAAATAAAATATATATAAATTATTCTAACGTGGTGATACAGTAATTTCGTCATCGGATGCGACTAATTCTCCACTAATTAATTCTTGCCAAGCTGAAATAGGCCAAATATAACCACTTGTCATGATTTTTAATGCTAATGGTACATTGATAATAATTTCATTTTCTGCTGGGTTTGAACTTTTACTTACTGCGCGTACATATTTTCGACCAACCCATCCAATCCAACCTGTTGTATAAATAAAACCAAAACCCGGTAAAATAAATTCTGCCGCATGACTCCAACGCCCATCTGCAATTAAATGAGGTAAACCATCGGTGCCACATAATAATTCTGAGCGACTATATTTATCAAATCTTGCTTCAGTTCGTTGAATTTGTTGTTTTAATGCCAATGCTGGAGCTGAGCCTATTTCATATTTCGCTTGCCTTTGTTCTAATTTTTTAACACTCGCTTTTAAACGTTTATTAAAGGCTGGTGAGTTACTACATTTCGTTAATCCTCCAATATCAGCGGAAGCAATTGAAGGAATGCTTAAAGTTAAGAAAAGAGCAAGTAAACTTGTTAATTTCAAATATTTCATAACAATATATTAAATTAAATTTGTAGTTTATTAAAATTTTTAAAAGAAATTAAAATGTATTTACTTAAATAGTAATGGAAATTTATACAAAATTACATTTTTTTTCTAAAACTATAGTTTTTTGAAAAAATTGTATATAATTGACACTGAAAGTAAGAAATTTTTACTTTCTATTTAAATCCTTTTAAAATTCTATATTTAATTGATTAATTTGAAAAAATGAAATTAGCTTATTGGATGTATGCAGGTCCTGCTCACATTGGTACTTTAAGAATTGCAAGTTCATTTAAAAATGTTCATGCTATTATGCACGCGCCTTTAGGAGATGATTACTTTAATGTAATGTCATCTATGTTAGAACGTAAACGCGATTTTACACCTGTAACCGCAAGTGTAGTAGATCGTCATGTTTTAGCTCAAGGTTCAAAAGAAAAAGTGGTTACTAATATTACTCGAAAAGATAAAGAAGAAAACCCCGATCTTGTTATTTTAACACCAACTTGTACTTCTAGTATTTTACAAGAAGATTTACAAAATTTTTGTTATAGAGCATCATTAGAATCAAAATCGGACGTATTATTAGCTGATGTAAATCATTATCGTGTTAATGAAATGCAAGCAGCAGATAGAACATTAGAACAAATTATTGCTTTTTATCTAAAAAAAGCAGAAAAAAATAAAGAAGTCAACCGTACTAAAACAATTAAACCTTCAGTAAATATTATTGGGGCTTATAATTTAGCCTTCCATAATCAACATGATATTACTGAATTAAAACGTTTATTTCTAGATTTAGATATTGAAATTAACGAAATTATTCCAGAAGGAAATTCTGTTAATAATTTAAAAAATTTACCAAAAGCTTGGTTTAATGTCATTCCGTATAGAGAAGTGGGAAATTTAACTGGGGAATATTTAAAAACTCACTATAATATGCCTTATGTTGATATTACCCCTATGGGTATTGTCGAAACTGCGAAATTTATTCGAAAAATTCAACAGATTTTAAATTCGATGAATTGTAAACGTTCTTATGAACAATTTATTAATAATCAAACTCGTTTTGTTTCTCAATCCGCTTGGTTTTCACGGTCAATTGATTGTCAAAATTTAACTGGTAAAAAAGCAGTAGTCTTTGGTGATTCTACACATGCGGTTGCAATGACAAAAATTTTAGTAAAAGAATTAGGAATTAAGGTTGTTTGGGCAGGGACATATTGTAAATATGATAAAGCTTGGTTTACGTCTCAATTAGAAGGTTTGTGTGATGAAATTGTATTGACAGATGACCATAATTTAGTAGGAGATTTAATTGCTAAAACAGAACCTGAAGCTATCTTTGGTACTCAAATGGAAAGACATGTTGGAAAACGACTAAATATTCCTTGTGGTGTTATTTCTGCGCCTGTTCATATTCAAAATTTTCCATTAAGTTATAGACCATTTTTAGGTTATGAAGGAGCAAACCAAATTTCAGATTTAGTTTATAATTCTTTTACATTGGGTATGGAAGATCATTTATTAGAAATTTTTGGTGGTCACGATACACGAGAAGTAATTACCCAATCTTTATCATCAGATTCTGATTTAATTTGGTCAATTGAAGCTCAAAATGAATTAACAAAAATTCCAGGATTTGTTAGAGGTAAAATTAAACGAAATACTGAAAAGTTTGCACGCCAAGAAAAAATTGAAACTATTACTTTAGAAGTTATGTATGCTGCAAAAGAAGCTGTAAATACATAATTTTTAAATAAAAAAAGAACATCTTAATTAATTAAGATGTTCTTTTTTTGTGCGCATTAATCAATACACATAATTAAAAATTAGTAACGGTTACCAGAACCATTTGCTTCTACAGCATAAGATTTAATTGTGTAAATGATTCGACGACTTGGACCTTCTTGACGATCTAACCAGAAACCTGGTTCGTTTGAAGGACGGTTAACGATAAATGACATACAACAACTTTCTGTACCGTAGCTAGCATCAAAAGCATTCATACGCATGTAACTTTTTGTAATCGCTTTACGAGCTTCAGCTAATTCGAACATTACAGCAGCAACGTCTTTAATGTCAAATAAAGGTAAACCCCATAATTCCCAGTAACTGTTACGAGGATGTGGATCATCTGTGTATTCTACGTTCATAGCCCATCCTTTAGAGATGCAGTATGCAACTTGTTTTTCAATTTGTGCGTCAGTTAAATCAGGTAAAAAAGAGAAGCAACCTTGTGTAAGTCTCACTATTCAATACTCCTTAATAAGTAATTAGTTTTTATACGTTATACGTTAGCAGTTGGTGTTTCAGCGAAATCAGCTGTATCTGTAGAAGTATAGTTGAAACTAATATCTTTCCATAAATCTAAAGCTGTTTGTAAAGGACCACATGTTTTAGCTGCATCACGTAAAATTTGAGGACCAACTTCTTCGTTGAAGTAATCAGAACCTTCGTTACGAGCTAATACCATTGCTTCTAAAGCAACACGGTTTGCTGTAGCACCTGCTTGAATACCATCAGGGTGACCAATTGTACCACCACCGAATTGTAATACAACATCATCACCTAAGTAGTATAATAATTGGTGCATTTGACCACAGTGGATACCACCTGAAGCAACTGGCATACACTTACGTAAACTAGCCCAATCCATTTCGAAGAAAATACCAAATGGTAAGTTTACTTCTAAATTTGTTAAACGTAATACATCGTAGAAACCTTTAATCATTAAAGGATCACCTTCTAATTTACCTACTACAGTACCTGCGTGAATATGATCTACACCTGACATACGCATCCATTTACAAATTACACGGAAATTAATACCATGGTTTTTTTGACGAGCGTAAGTTGAGTTACCTGCACGGTGTAAATGTAAAATCATATCATTTTCACGAGCCCATAACGCAGCTGTTTGAATTGCTGTGTAACCCATTACTAAATCGATCATTACAATTACTGAACCTACAGCTTTAGCATATTCTGCACGTTTGTAAACTTCTTCTTGGTTTGCAGCAGTAATGTTTAAGTAAGAACCTTTAACTTCACCAGTTGATGCAGCTGCACGGTTGATACCTTCCATACAGTATAAGAAACGTTCTCTCCAACGCATAAATGGTTGAGAGTTAATGTTTTCATCATCTTTTAAGAAATCTAAACCACCTTTTAAACCTTCATAAACTACACGACCGTAGTTTTTACCAGAAAGACCTAA
>JGI24540J26637_10000282_pt1 | contig 20640 bp, 19 predicted proteins | sample NorSeaMetagenome_FD_26637 | JGI IMG/M metagenome (IMG submission 26637)
TATTTTTATAATTCGAAAATATCAAAGACCTCAAATGGTGCAAATAATTCTCAAGATGCAGACAGGCTGTGGGATATAAGTTTACAGCTTACAGGCTTAATTTAATGAAAGGTATTGTTTTAATAAACCTTGGTTCACCAAAAGACTTAGAGCTATCTTCAATCAAGAGCTACTTAAAGGAGTTTTTATCTGATGATTATGTTCTTGATATTCCAAAATTAATTCAAAGAATTTTAGTGAATTTTATAATAGTTCCCTTTCGATCCTCAAAAACAAAAAAAGCGTATGAAAGTATCTGGACTTCAAAAGGATCCCCTTTAATTGTTAACACCAATCTTATTGCTAAAAAGTTACAAAAAAAAATGAATTTACCAGTTGAGGTAGCAATGCGGTATCAAGAGCCTTCAATAAGAAATGCAATTTTAAAATTATTAAAAAATGGTTGTGATGAAATTATTGCTACGCCTCTATACCCTCATTATGCTCAGGCCACCTCTCTAACCACACACTTAGAAGTTGAAAGGGTTATGAAGGATATCGATCCTAGTATTAATTTTTCAATTTCATCACCTTTCTATTCGGAGGCTGGTTATATAAAATCTCTTTCTGAATCCATAAAAAATTATTTACCGAGTGAATTTGATTATCTTTTATTCAGTTACCATGGAATTCCGGAAAGACATGTAAAAAAAATGGACCCCACGCTATCACACTGTTTGAGTGATGGAAATTGTTGTAGCTTGAGATCTAAAGCCCACAAGTATTGTTATAAACATCAAGTCCTAGAGACTTCAAAGTTATGTGCAGACGATNTAGGGTTAAGCAATGATCAATGGGGTGTTTCCTTTCAGTCTAGGATTGGACCTGGATGGCTGCAGCCTTTTACAGACAAGGTACTTGAGGAATTTCCAAAAAATGGAATAAAGAAAATTGCCGTTGTCTGTCCAGCATTTATTGCCGATAATTTAGAGACTCTAGAAGAAGTTGATATTAGAGCAAGAGAGACCTTCTTAGATTCTGGTGGTGATGAATTTACTTTTATCCCTTGCATCAATGACAATGAGCTATGGATTGATTTTTTAGCTAACTTTATAGAAAAGTAATTTATATTTATAATTAATGCATTTAGGAGTCTGAAATGAATGATTTTATTTACCCGGGTATTTTAAGCAGTGTTGCTTTGCTTGTTTATTATTTTACCTTATTTAAGGCAGGTACTGCTCGAGTAAAATACAGTGTTCAGGCTCCTTCGCATGATGGACCTGCTGAATATGTTAGGAAAGTTAGGGTTCACCAAAATACTCTTGAACATTTAGCACTTTTTCTTCCAGGGCTTTGGTTGTTTTCTTTTGCGGTTGATCCCGTATGGGCTGCAATTATTGGAATTTTATGGCCACTAGGGCGAGTTGGATATGCTTATGGATATTATAAGGACGCGGATAAAAGGGGCCTGGGCTTATACATAAGTATGCCTCCAATTTATATTTTTATAGTTGGTTCTTTGATTGGTTTTATTTTAAAGATTTAAAAGATAAACATTTTTTAATTAATACTTCTAATTTTGAGGAATAGTTATGAACAATTTAGGAAAGAATAAGCAATTAATTTTAGCAAAACACCCGGATGGTTTAACTGAATTAGATGATTTTAAAATCAAAGAAGTTGAAATTCCTGAACTCAAAAATGGTGAACTTTTAATTCAAACTCATTATGTTGGTGTTGACGCAGCTTTAAGACTGATAGTTAGGGATAGCGATGAATTTTTATTTAGAGTTCAACCTGGCGATATTATTCACGCAAATATAGCCGGCAAGGTTATTGCTTCAAATAATTCTGAATTTAGTGTTGGTGAATTTGTAAATGGTTCATTAGGAGTTCAAAGTTTTGCAATTTCCAATGGCGATGATTTAGAAAAATGTAATACAGAATTAGCTCCACTAGGTTCTTGGTTAGGGGGATTTGGTGTTTCTGGTTTGACTGCGTATTTCGCTCTTTTTGAAGAATGCAAGCCACAGCCAGGGCAAACTGTTTTAATAACTGGCGCTGCTGGCGCCGTTGGATCAATGGCAGGTCAATTAGCAAAATTAGCAGGAGCGAGAGTTATAGGTACAACAAGTAGTGAAAAAAAATGTAAATGGCTGGTTGATGAATTAGGTTATGATGTTGCTATAAATTATAATGACCCTGACTGGTTTAAACAGCTTGAGAAAGCTGCTCCAAATCGAATAAATATTGTTTTTGATAATACAGGTGGTTTTGTAATGAATGAAAGCCTTAAATTAATTGCTATGCATGGCGTTGTCTTGCTTTGTGGTTCTACTTCTCAATATTCTCAAGATACAATGGATGGACCATCAAATTATATTTGGTTGGGCAGCATGAGGGCGAGATTGCAAGGTTTTGTAATTTTTGATTATGCTGAGAGATATGAGGAAGCAAGAAAAAATATGTCAGGTTGGATAAACTCAGGTTTATTAAAAATTCCTGAATATTCCTGTGAAGGGGATATTGATAATTTTCCTGAAACTTTTCGAAATCTATTTGAGGGGAAAAACTTTGGAAAAATGCTTTTAAAGCTTCCCATAGCTGAATAATTATAAATAAATAAGTCTGATTTTTTTATAAAATGGTGCCTTGTTATATTTTTTATATTATAACCTGATTATGGATAATCATTTTGATGTATTAGTTGTTGGTGCAGGAATTTCTGGTATTGGTGCAGGCTATCATTTGCAAACTAAATGCCCTGGAAAATCGTATGCAATCTTAGAGGGNAGAGAGACCATTGGAGGGACCTGGGATTTATTTCGTTATCCNGGAATAAGGTCTGATTCAGATATGTATACATTGGGATTTTCTTTTTATCCCTGGAAGGAAAAAGAGGCTATAGCTGATGGTCCAGCAATTTTAAATTACCTTCACGAAACTTCAGAAAANTTTAATATAANAGAAAAGATAAAGTTTGGTCATTATGTCGAGAGTGCTTCATGGTCCTCAGATGACTCTCAATGGAAATTAAAAGTTAAATCAAAAGAAAAAACTGAAATAATGACATGTAACTTTATTTTTATGTGCTCCGGATATTATTCCTATAAAGAAGGATACACTCCAGATTTTGAAGGTATTAATGATTTTAATGGTCAAATTGTTCATCCTCAAAAATGGACTACAGATATTAATTATGTTGATAAAAATGTAATTGTTATAGGTAGTGGTGCAACTGCAGTAACAATTGTTCCTGAGGTAGCTAAAAAGGCAAAACATGTCACTATGCTTCAACGATCTCCAACCTATGTTGTTTCTGCTCCCCAAAAAGATCCTATAGCTAGCTTGCTTCAAAGTTTTTTACCTACAAAAGCTGCTTATTTCATTGTTAGGTGGAAGAATATACTCAGACAGCATTGGTTTTTTAGATTGTGTAAGAGTAATCCAAAAAGGGTAAAGGATTTTATCTTAAGTCAGATTCGCAAAGAACTCGGTCCAGACTATGATATTGAAAAACATTTTACACCAAATTATAATCCCTGGGACCAAAGAATGTGTTTAGTTCCTAATGGTGATTTATTTGAATCNATTAACAACAAAAAAGCTTCAATTGTTACTGATGAGATTAATTGTTTTACTAGNAATGGAATAAAATTAAAATCTGGCGATGAGCTTGCTGCTGATTTAGTTGTCACTGCAACAGGTCTAAATATGGAATTACTTAGTAATATAGATCTAATTGTTGATAAGTCTAAAATTGATTTATCTAATACTGTTACATATAAGGGTATGATGTTTAGCGGTGTACCNAATCTAGTTTCAACATTTGGTTACACAAATGCNTCTTGGACACTTGGGGCAGACTTAACATCAGAATATGTTTGTAGACTTCTCAATCTTATGGAAAAAAAATCTGTTACAAAATGTTGTCCCGAAGCCAACGAGAGTATTGAAAAAGATGAAAATTGGCTTAACCTTTCCTCGGGATATATTGAAAGATCAAAAGATATTTTTCCAAAACAAGGNAAGGAAAAGCCTTGGAAAAATAATCAAAATTTTATTAAGGATATTTTTCAGATTCGTTATGGCGACTTAAAAGATGACGATATGAAGTTTTCATAAGAGTTAATCCTAATTACTTATAACTTATTTTCTATTAATTAAAAATTGAGGAAAAAAATGAAATCAAGAATATGCGATATGCTAGGGATAGAATTTCCTTTATTAGCCTTTTCCCATTGCAGAGATGTTGTAGTGGCGGTTTCTAAGGCCGGAGGAATGGGCGTTTTTGGTGCAGTAAGCTTATCCCCTGAAAAATTAAAAGAAGAGTTGAATTGGATTGATGAACACGTTGATGGTATGCCATATGGTATCGATCTAATTGTTCCAAATAAATTCGAAGGTAAAGGTAAAGAGGTCTCTTCGGATCAAATACTGAATGCTATTCCTCAAGGACATAGAGATTTTGCAAAGGGAATCCTCGCTGATTATAATATTGAGACGGATGGTCTTGATGATATTAGCGAAGGTGCTAAACAATTTAGAAAAAGTTTATCTGACGAGGGTGCTGCAACATCCCTTGAGGTTGCTTTTGAGCACCCGATTAAACTAGTTGCAAACGCCCTAGGTGTTCCTCCTAAAGTAATGCTTGATATGGGAAAAAAACATAATGTAGCAGTAGCAGCTCTTGTTGGTGCAAAGGAGCATGCAATAAAACAAGTTGAAGCTGGAGTAGATATATTAGTTGCATCCGGAGGAGAGGCGGGGGGACATTGTGGTGATGTTTCGACAATGGTTTTAATTCCTGAGGTTTATAAAGCAATTCAAGAAATTAAAGATGTTCCTATTTTAGCTGCTGGAGGAATAACTACAGGATCACAAATGGCAGCAGCTATGTCAATGGGAGCTTCAGGTGCTTGGTGCGGTTCAGTATGGCTTACGACATCTGAAGCGGAGACAAACCCTATAGTTAAAGAAAAGATGTTAGCTGCTAGCTCAAGAGATACTGTGAGATCAAAAAGCAGAACAGGAAAGAATTCAAGACAGCTTAGGTCGCCTTGGACTGATGCTTGGGAAAATAAAGGTCCTGAGCCTTTACCGATGCCATTACAATCTCTTGTTAGTGAGCCTGCATTGAAAAAAATTGATAAATTATCTCAAGGTGGTCATGAGGGTGCTAAAGAACTTGCAACATATTGGGTTGGTCAAGGTGTTGGCTTGATGAAGCAGTCTATGTCTTCTGGTGCTGTTGTTCAGGAATTCAAGGAAGATTTTGCTGAGGCCTATGAAAGACTCTCAAACTATTTAAGTTAATATTACCCTTAATTAATGTAGAAAACTATGAAATTTCTTTTAATATTTATACTTCTACCAGCTTTAATAGCTGGATATTTGTTTATTACAAAACCAAAAAATATGCCTTTTCTGGGACATTTTGCCGATAAAATTTTATATGGATCTTTATATTATATTGATAAACCGGATATTAGTTATACATATGCAAAAAGAGATAATGTTAATTTAAAGCTACATTTTTTTATTCCAAAAAAATCAGAAATAAAAGCAAGTGTTTTACTTTTTCATGGAGGTGGATGGGCGTTTGGATCATCTTACTCTCTTTTTAAGATATGTAAAAATCTTGCAAAGGAAGGAATATTGTGTGCAAGCGCAGATTATAGGCTCGGATTAAAACATGATACAAAAGTTAAAGATTCAATGCTAGATTCAGCTGAGGCATATGAATGGATGGTTAAAAATTCTGAAAAACTTAATATCAATAAAGACGATATTATGGTTGGAGGAGCTTCATCAGGTGGTCAGCTGGCTGCATCTTTAGCAATGATTCCGAATAAAGAGAATAAAACTTATGATAAAATTAAAGCAATGATATTTTTTAATCCTGCTCTAAATACTTCATTTTTAAATGTTGAAATTCCGGAGAATATAGATGATAGAAGAAAAAAATTATGGCTTTATGTAAGAAAGCTTTTTGAAGGAAAAGCAGAGGCCCTTTCACCTTCAAACTTTATTCAAAGTGGTCTTCCTCCTTCAATAATATTTCATGGAGAAAAAGATAAAACAATTCCAATCTTTTTAATTGATGATTTTACTAAAAAAATGAAAGATAAAGGTAATCAAGTCGATTTTTTTAGATGGAAAGATAATGGACATCAGTTTTTTCGTTGGGATAAAAAGGCTTATCCTGAAGTAATGGAAAAGTTAATATTATTTATTAAAGAACAAAGCAGTTAAAGGATTATTAAATGCCATTAAAAATATCAATCTTTGGATCACTTGTTAGTGTTATTTTAGCTGGACTAATAGCATTTCTTTCAAGCGGAAATAGTCTTACTATCTTAGGTATTCCATCTTTAATTTTTTGTGCTATTTATTCTTTTAGTATTCATTGGATCTTTTTTATTCATGGTTATTTTTACCAAACTGAACATTATTTTGATGCTACAGGAAGCTTTACCTATATTAGTCTCTCATTAATTTTAATTATCACCTCTTTTTTAAGTATTAACGATTCTGGGCTTAATCCCTATTCCTTTATAATTGGTACTATGGTTATCATCTGGGCTTTTAGACTTGGATCTTTTTTGTTTAAAAGGGTTAAAGAGGTTGGAAAAGATGTAAGATTTCTCGAAATGAAAAAAGATTTTTTTTGGTTTTTTATGACATGGACATTGTCTGGGCTTTGGGTCTTTTTAACTTATGCCGCAGGTTTACTCGCCATGACTTCTATTAATTCAGAATCTACATTTAGTTACTATCAATATTTTTGTTTAATAATAGGTTCTTCTTTTTGGATTATAGGATTTATTATCGAAGCTATATCTGATCATCAAAAAAAAGTTTTTCGACAAAATATAGGAAATAGTGGAAATTTTATAAAAAATGGATTGTGGTCTTGGTCTAGACATCCAAATTATTTTGGAGAAATAGTCCTTTGGACGGGTATTGCTATTATTGCTCTACCTACAATGATTGGTTTTAAGTATATTGTCCTAATTTCTCCAATATTTGTTTATATTTTACTAACAAAAATTAGCGGCATACCAATGCTTGAAAAAAGTTCCGATAAAAAATGGGGTGATGATCCTGATTATATAGAGTACAAAAAAAATACACCTATATTATTTTTTAAAAAACCTACTCCTTAATTAGATCATCTTTTAAATATTTTCCAGCCATATAGTAATGAAAGGCACACCATAATTTTAAGAATGCAAAAATTAGAAGGCTATATCTTAAAGATTCTTTTCCATATTCTGCATTCAATAAATCACTAACAATTCCAACAGATTGTGGACCAAAACCAAGGCCGATAATATTTATAATAAACAATAATATTGCTGCAGCAACAGATCTCATTCTTAGCTCTACTATGCCTTGTGTTTGACTAAATGTTGCGGCTTGATAAAAGTTACCTAAACCAACAGGTATGATTAACCATAACAATGACATTGTTGCTGTTGGGCTGAGATAGACATAAACATTAAATGGTACGGTTAAGGCCATTGCTATTGCGGCAATCCAAAGAGACCATCTGACATCTTTTGCTCCAAAGTAGTCTGATAGATAACCACCTAAAAATATCCCTAATCCTCCTGGTATTCCAAGGATTAGGCCTAAATACCATCCGACATCACTTGTTTGCATTCCGTAAGACCTTTGAAAAAAGGAAGGTAACCATGTTATTGCTCCATAGCCCACAAAGGCAGCTAATGCTGCCGCAAATACTAAATGCCTAAAAGATCTTTTCTTTATTAGATAAGAGACTGTTTCATAGATACTTGGTTGCTTTTTTGAGGCAACTTTTCCTTCTGCTTGCCCTCGAATTGGTTCTTTAACTGTAAATCTGAATATAAAAGCAAGTAGTATACCTGGGATGCCGACAACAAAAAAAGCTAATCGCCACCCAAAGACTTCATTAATCCATCCTCCAGCAAACAATCCAAACATTATACCAAAAGGTATACCTAAAGAATAAATTCCTAAAGCAGTTGATCTTTTGTTAGCTGGAAAATAATCAGCTATCATCGAGTGAGCTGGTGGACTACAGCCAGCCTCCCCAATACCAACACCAATTCTAGCAAAAAGAAGGTGAAAGAAATTCTGAGCTAACCCTGATAAGGCCGTCATAAAGCTCCAAACACCTATTGAAAGTGCAATAAGATTTCTTCTATTTCCTTTATCAGCATATTTAGCAATTGGAATACCTAGGGTTGCATAAAATAATGCAAAAGCAAATCCAGTTAAAAAACCTAATGATGTATCCGAAAGACCTAGATCTGTTTTTATTGATTCCAGCAAAATCGATAAAATTTGTCTATCGATGAAGTTAAATGTATAAACTACAACTAGTATTCCTAATGCGTAGTTTCTGATTGAATTTGTTGATTGCGTATTATCAATTAGTGACATTTTTTTCCCAAAATTTAGAATTTAAATATATGTAATTTTATGATTAATGCCAGAAAAATTTACTTTAAAGCTTTGGAGGTTTTTTGATGTTATCATCAATATAATAATCAACATACTTATGGAAGAATTGATTTCCTCTCTCATTCCTCCCAAAAAGAACGCTATTTTTGGAGTTTGAGTTGAGGCCTTTTTGTATCTCTATTCCTAAAAGATAGTCCTCATCATTAACAACATCTCTTAAGAAATTCATATTATTATCAAGTTCATCAACCTCTTTTTTATTCTTTGGTTTTTTTGGAGCAAGGTAATGAAGAACTGTTGTATTTGTGTAAGGGTCTTTCCCGGGAAGAATTTGAGCTATTTGCCCTATTCCCAAGCCTAGCGATATTGAGATATTTGGAAAGANAGTTCTTACAAAATCCACCCCACAACCTTCTTTTTTCCACCACTCATCTTTAGGCAAATCATGAATTTCTAATATATTTGTAGATGCAAAAGCAATTCTTAAATGAGGTCCAAATGAAGTAAAGTCCATTATATCATTCATTGTCATAGTGGCTATTGTATCTTTGTGCGCAGTAGTAAAATGATAGCCTTCGAGATAGCCATCGAATGCTATCTTCCAATTTGCTCCATCTATTACTTTGAATCCATGGTAATACCAATTTTCTAGGTCAAAGTGCTCTACCTCTGGAAGCATTCCATCAAGGAACTTTTCAAAATCAACATCCTCATTTCTTGACAGCGAAACAAATATTAATCCAGCCAATTCTTTACACTGAAGTTTTTCTAAGCCAAAGCATTTATTGTCTATATCACCGAACTTTGATTTATCGGTAACACCAATTAAGTCACCTGTATTTGAATATGTCCAACCATGATACGGACATGAAAATCGACTTCTGTTACCGATTCCTTCTTGGGCTATTATAGCCCCTCTATGACTACAGACATTTCTAAATGCATTGACGTTATTATTTTTATCTCGAGTTATTAAGATAGGTATACCCGTAACCTCAATCGACTTATAGTCTCCTGGATTAGGCATTTCTATTGAAAGCGCAAGCATCAAAGGAAGTGTTTGGAATATATTTTCCATTTCAACAGACCATCTTTCGTTTGATGTATAGTCTGATGTAGGAACCTTTAAGATATCAGNTGCTTGATCAGTTGTTCCATTTTCTACATGACCAACAACTTTTTCAGCTATTTTATTGTATTCGTCGTTTCTATTCACTTTAACCTCTTTTAATTTTTTCTTTCAAAATCTTATTATTTATTATTTACAAAGCTAATATAATATTCTCTAATAATTTATAACTTAAAACAAAGTAATTATATAATTAACTATTAATTTTATATTTTTTTAACGGACTATGGATGCGTCAAAAATACGATGGATTTAATAAGGTAGCTCTGATATGACAGAGTCTGAAAACAATAAAATTATTTATAATAAAATTAAAGAAGAAGAGTGATAATATGGATTTAGATTTTACCAAAGAAGATCAGGATTTTCGAACAGAGGTTAGAGATTTTATTGCGAATAATTTTTCTCAACCAAATACGAACGGTCAAAATATTGAAAAATATCATGAGGTGACTTCTGATCAAATGAAAGATGGAATACTTGAGTGGCATAAAACTTTATATAATAAAGGATGGCTTGCTCCCCACTGGCCAGTTGAATACGGTGGTATTGATTGGTCGATTACTCAAAGATATATATGGGATCAAGAATGTGCCAATGCTGGAACAACACCTTTGATTCCATTTGGGCTAACTATGCTTGGTCCTGTTATAATTGCCTATGGAAATGATCATCAAAAAGATTGGGTTCTAAAGGGAATTTTATCTGGAGAAGATTGGTGGTGTCAGGGATATTCTGAACCAGGGGCTGGATCTGATTTAGCTAGTTTAAGAACAAAAGCTGAAAAGGTTGATGGTCACTATATTGTTAATGGTCATAAAATTTGGACTACACTTGCGCAATATGCAGATTGGATGTTTTGTCTTGTTAGAACATCTTCTGAAGGAAAGCCTCAACAAGGCATTTCATTTCTTTTAATTGATATGAATACCCCTGGGATAGAGGTAAGGCCAATTATTACTGTTGATGGCGGCCATGAAGTTAATGAAGTTTTCCTGGAAGATGTTAAAGTTCCAGTTGAGAATCTTGTTGGTGAAGAGAATATGGGTTGGACAATAGCAAAGTTTTTACTTGGGAATGAGAGAACTGGTATAGCGGGTGTCGCAAGATCAAAAAAAGCTATTAGCAAGCTAAAAGATATAGCTAATTCAGAATATTGTGACGGAAAGCCATTAATGGTTGATCCATCATTTAATCAGAAAGTTACTGAGTTAGAGGTAGAGCTAACTGCTCTTGAATATACTGAACTAAGAACATTAGCAAAAGAAAGCAAAGGCGAAGGTCCTGGTGCAGAATCTTCAATACTAAAAATTAAGGGTACTGAAATACAACAAAAAATTTCTGAATTAACTTTAGAAGCTATTGGTAATTATGCTAGCCCATACTTAACGCCACTTAGCGTTAGAAGTTTTGGTTCAAATTATCCTGAAGTAGGGCCAGAGTACTCACAAGGTGTTGCGCAGAATTATTTTGGAATGAGAAAAACATCAATTTATGGTGGATCAAACGAAATACAAAGAAATATTATAGCAAAAATGGTCTTAGGACTTTAGGGAGAGAAAAATGGATTTTTCATTTAGCGAAGAACAAACTTTACTACGTAATACAATACAGTCATTCCTTCAGGATAATTATGACTTTGATTCTAGGAAGGCAATTATTCAATCTGAGGATGGTATGAGTAAAGAAAATTGGAATCAATTAGCCGAGCTCGGACTTTTGGGTGTGCCTTTCTCTGAATCTGATGGTGGTCTTGATTTTGGTCCTGTCGAAACGATGATTGTTGCTGAAGAATTTGGAAAAGGCCTTGTAGTTGAACCTTATATTCAAACTGTTGTTACATGCGGCGGGTTTCTAAGAAGAGCATCTGAAGATCAAAGACAAGAGCATTTGTCAAAAATCATTTCTGGAGAAGAAATTTGGGCTTTTGCTTATGCAGAGCCACAAGGAAGGTTTAATCTTTCTGATATAAGGGTNAATGCCTCTANTAAGGATAATGGATATTTGTTAAATGGTCATAAATGTGTAGTTTCAGGAGCTCCGTGGGCTCAAAAATTAATTGTTTCTGCAAGAACGTCAGGTGAGCAATCAGATAAAGATGGTATATCGNTATTTATAGTCGATAAGTCTTCAGATGGTGTTTCTTTGAGGGATTATAAAACGGTTGATGGAAGTATGGCGTCAGAAATTTCTTTTGAAAATGTTCTTTTAAGTTCTAATTCGCTCATTGGTGAAGAAGGTAAGGCTTATCCACTAATTGAGCTAGTTGTTGATGAAACAATTGGAGCAATATGTGCAGAAGCTATAGGCGCTATGTCTGTTTTAAATGAGGCTACTGTAGAGTACTGTAAAACTAGAAAGCAATTCGGACAACCGATAGGAAAATTCCAAGTCTTACAACATAGAATGGTTGATATGTTTATGCAATATGAGCAGTCTGTNTCAATGACCTATATGGTCAACCTTAAATTAGACGAAGATCAGCTCGAGAGGAAAAAAGCTGCCTCAGGCGCTAAGGTTCAAATATGTAATGCTTCAAAGTTTATTGGTCAAAGTGCNGTTCAGCTTCATGGTGGAATGGGCATGACTGATGAATTGAATGTTGGTCATTATTTCAAAAGACTTGCAATGATTGAGACACAATTCGGAAATGCCGACCATCATCTAAAAAAATACTCCTCTGCTTCTTAAGGTTGTCTCGATGAATGAATGGCTAAAATTTGAAAAAAAAGGTTCGATCGCTACCTTAACAATGAATCGTCCTGATATCCGCAATCCTTTGGGAGAACCAGAGGATGTTCAAAACTTTGAAAAAGCTTCTGATAAAATTAACAATGATAGAGATATTAGGTGTGTAATTTTGACGGGAGCTGGAAAAGCTTTCTCTGCAGGTGGAAATGTAAAAAATATGCAAAATAAGTCTGGAAATTTCTCCGGATCATCTGTTGCTCTTAGGGAGCGATATCGCTTTGGTATTCACAAGATCATTAAGGCGGTTTGGAATATTGATGTTCCAGTTATTGCGGCGATTAATGGTCCAGCAATAGGTCTTGGAAATGATGTTGCGTGTCTAGCGGATATGAGAATATCATCAGAAAAAGCACTTTTTGGAGTTACATTTTTAAAGATTGGTTTAATACCCGGTGATGGAGGGGCATGGCTCCTACCTAAAATTATTGGAATGGCCAGAGCTTCAGAGCTTTTATTTACAGCAAAACTAATTGATCCAAAAACTGCTAAAGAATGGGGTTTAATTAGTGATTTTTATAAAGATGAAGATCTTATGGTTGAGGCCAACAAACTTGCTGAATCTATAGTTAAGCAACCACCTGACGCATTAAGGATGAGTAAAAAATTATTAAGAGAAGGTATGGGTGTAAGTTTTGATAATATTCTTGAAATGTCTGCAAATATGCAAGCATTAATGCATCTCACTGACGACCANCAAGAGGCTTTATCAGCTTTCTTTGAAAAAAGAGATGGTGATTTTAAAGGCAAATAATAAGGGATAATTATGGATTTAGATTTTAGTCAAACTGATACAGATTTTCGAAGTGAAGTTAAGGATTTTATAAAAACTTCCTATACATCAGAAATGAAAGCAGAATTAAAAAGATCAAAAAATGGATCAGCTAGTAAAGACCTTCACATTAAATGGCAGAAATCTCTTTATGAGAAAGGTTGGATAGCTCCAAATTGGCCTGTTGANTATGGTGGTGCTGGTTTTACTTCTGCTCAAAATTATATTTTTGAGACTGAAATGGCACATGCTGGTGCGCCTAGAACTGTTCCCTTTGGGTTATCAATGGTTGCTCCTGTTATTATGGAATTTGGATCTGAAGAGCAGAAAAAAAAATATTTACCAGATATTTTGGCTACTAATGTTTGGTGGTGTCAGGGATATTCAGAACCAGGAGCGGGATCAGATTTAGCATCCCTACAGTGTAAGGCGGAAGATAAAGGTGATCATTATTTAGTAAATGGTACAAAAATATGGACAACAATGGCACAGCATGCCGATATGATTTTTTGTCTTGTGCGAACATCAAAAACTGATAAGCCACAAGCAGGAATATCCTTTTTGTTAATAGATATGAAAACTGAAGGAATTGATGTACGTCCTCTTATTACATTAGATCAGTCACCCGAGCCTTACCAAGAGGTTAATCAAGTATTTTTTGAAGATGTTAAGGTTCCGAAAGAAAATTTAGTGGGTGAAGAGAATAAGGGTTGGACATATGCCAAATATCTTCTTGAATTTGAAAGAGGTAATACATATTCACCTAGTCTCTATAGAGGAATTGAACAATTAAAAAGTATAGGAAAAGAAACTCCAATTGGAGGTGGGTTAAATTTAGGGGATGATGCAGACTTTTTGAATAAGCTTAATCAATGTGAAATTGAAGTCCAAGCCCTTGAGTTTGTTGAGTTGAGAATTTTTTCAGCCCTTTCTGCTGGTCAACGAGTTGGGCCTGAATCTTCTATTTTGAAATGCCGTGGAACCGAGCTTCAGCAAAAAATTCAAGAGCTGTCAGTTGAGGCTATTGGTTATTGGTCATCACCTTTTGTTTATGACACTTTTGCAAATATAAACGAACCATCTATTGGACCTGATTATGCAATGACAATCGCTCCTTCATATTTTAACGGAAGAAAAACAACGATTTATGCTGGGTCTAATGAAATTCAAAGAAATATTATTTCAAAAGCCGTTTTAGGTCTTTAATAAACCAATATTTTACAAAGAATTTTTCTAGCGACTCGTATAAACTATTCTTATGTCTGTTTGGGGTAAACTTGCCGGTGTTACTGCTGGTTACTTAGTTGGCGGTATTTTCGGTGCCTTTGTTGGTGCTGTTGCTGGTCATTTTGTTTTAGATAAAAATGATGAGGATGTAGCTTTTGCAATTGCCTTAATTGCCTTGTCTGCAAAAATGTCAAAAGCTGACGGTAAAATTTCTGATAAGGAGTTTTTAGCATTTAAAGAAATTTTACATGAGATTCCTCAAAATGAATTAAAAAATGTTCTTAAAGTCTATAATTTAGCAAAAGAAGATGTTGCCGGATATGAAATGTATGCTGTTCAAATTGCAACTATCTTCGAGAATAACCTTCATGTTCTCGAAAATGTTTTAGACGCGCTATTTCATGTTGCAAAAGCTGATGCACCTATTAATAAAAACGAATTATTTTTTCTTGAGAAGGTAGCTGGTATATTTGGATTTACAGCAGCTGAGTTTGCTAGAATAAGAGCAAGTCATATGGCTGCAAAAAACGATGATCCATGGCTAGTTCTTGGACTAGAAAGTGGTTCTGATATTGAAGAAACAAAGATGCAGTGGAAGAAATTAGCTGCCGAAAATCATCCTGATAAATTAATTGCAAAGGGTGTGCCTAAGGAACTTTTGGGTATGGCAAATGAAAAACTTTCAGTTATAAATGGTGCTTATAGTAAGATCGTTCATGCTCATCAGATAAAAGCAGGGTCGGAAAGGTAATATAATGTCGCAAAAAATGAAAATAGTTGCCGCTAAAGAAGCAATTAAGAGTGTTAAGAATAATATGAATCTTGGGCTGGGAACAGGCTCTACGGTTGATGAGTTTTTAAAGCTTTTATCATTCGAAATAAAAAATGGGCTTAATATTTTTGGAGTAGTTACATCTGAGAAAACAAGACTTATATCCGAAGACCTTGGAATTCCATTAACGTCTTTAAAAAATGTTAAGAGTCTTGATTTAACAGTTGATGGAGCTGATGAAATTGATCCAAGCCTATCCTTAATAAAAGGAGGTGGTGGAGCTCTTCTTAGAGAAAAAATTATTGCCTATAATTCTAAGAAGTTAATTATTATTGCTGATAAAACTAAGCTTGTCTCAAAACTTGGCGACTTTACTTTACCTATAGAGGTGTCACCTTATGAGCATGAGGTAACCAGCTTAAAGATAATGGATAAGCTTGAGGAAATTGGATACGGTGGGTCAATAAAGCTTAGATTTAATGGCGTTAACCCTTTTATTACCGATGGTGGAAATTTTATTTATGATTTGTCAATTGGCCTTATAGGTGAGCCTTATATAATTGAACAATTATTAAATTCAATTCCAGGTGTTTTTGAGAATGGATTATTTATTAATTTAACAAATAAAGTAATAATTGGAGAAGATAACCAGGCCCAGATTATTGAAAAATAAACAGTAAAATCTATATTGCGCCAGCCTTTTTTGCATATTCCCAGCCAGCATCCGCAAGTGGTCGAACTCTATCACTCTGAGCTTGAGCATGCTCGCTTGCAGCAGTACCATCTCTAAGTCTTCCAATAATACCTTGAAGAATTCCAGCTAATCTGAAAAAATTATATGCTAAGTAATAGTCGATATTTTCAATCTCATTTCTATTAGTTTGCTCGCAATACATCCTTATATATTCATCTGCAGAAGGAATTCCTAAAGCATTCAAATCAGCATTTGAAAGTGATTGTGTTCCAGCGCCATTTGCGACATCAGGCATAAACCATTGCATTAGATGATATGTGAAATCAGCTAAAGGGTGCCCTAAGGTAGACAATTCCCAGTCAAGAACGGCTAAGACTTGTGTTTCAGTGGGATGCAAAACCATATTATCTATTCTATAATCACCATGGACAATGGATGTTTCATCTTTTCCAGGTATATTATTTGGAAGCCATTCTATAAGAGATTGCATTGACTTTATTTCTTGAGTTTCTGATGCAAGGTATTGCTTGGTCCATCTAGATATTTGTCTTGCAAAATAATTACCCGGCCTACCAAAGTCGGCTAAACCAATTTTTTCGTAATCAATATTGTGAAGTTCAGCAAGCGTTTTATTCTTAGCAGAAAATATTTCTTTTCTTGTTTCTTGTGATGAATTTGGAATAGTTGGATCCCATATAATCCTTCCTTCAACCATCTCCATAACATAGAAAATTGTTCCTATAATTGATTCATCCTCACATAAACAAAAAGTTTCAGGGACAGCATAATTNATTGAATTTAGTGCGGTAATAACCTTGTATTCTCTATCAACAGCATGAGCTGATGGCAAAAGTTTACCTGGTGGTTTCCTTCTTAGTACATATTTTTTATTGGGAGTNATTAATTGATATGTAGGATTTGATTGGCCNCCTTTAAATTCCTTAACTTGCAAAGGTTTCTTAAAATTAGGAATAGTNTCAGATAGGTATTCTTCTAATTTTATTTCTGGAAATTTTAATTTNTCTTGAACATCCATAGTTCCAGTGAATTTCTCAGTAGCATTCATATCCTCATTGTTATCATTCATTGTTTTCTCTTTTAATTTCTCTCCACCCTATATCACTTCTGTAATATGAGTTTTNCCATTCTATCAAATTTATTGNACTAATTGCATTTAAATTTGCTTCTTTTACAGTATTTCCGAAACTAGTTACATTTATAACTCTTCCACCATTAGTGATAATTTTTTCACCATCTCTTTTTGTTCCAGCATGAAAGATAATTGTATTTGGATTTTTCTCTGCTAAATCAAGACCAGTTATCGAATAACCAGTTTTATATGAATTTGGGTAACCATCCGATGTCATCACAATAGTTAAAGCATATCTATCATCCCAATCAACAGATGTTTCATTAAGTTTATTTTTACAAGTATTAATTATTAGATTTAATAAATCACTTTTTAGTCTTGGTAGGATTACCTGACACTCGGGATCACCAAAGCGAACATTATACTCTATCAGCTTAGGACCTTCTTTAGTTATCATTAGGCCCGCATACAATATACCTGTAAAAGGGCAATCTAAATCCTTCATAGCAAGTAATGTAGGTTCTATAATAGTTTCAATTGTTTTTTTTCTTAACTCATCTGTCATGATAGGGGCGGGTGAGTAAGCCCCCATTCCGCCTGTATTTGGGCCTGTATCCTCTAATCCAATTCTTTTGTGATCCTGAGCTGATGTTAGTTCAATAAAACTATCTTCATCTGCTAAAACAAAAAAACTAACCTCTTCTCCATATAGAAATTCTTCTATTATTATTTCATTACCAGCGCCATTAAAGGCACCAGAAAAGTTTTTTTCAACGGCTCTTAGCCCTTCCTCTAAATTTTCTGCAATTATTACACCTTTTCCTGCTGCTAATCCGTCAGCTTTAATGACTATAGGAAAAATTTGTTTCTTAAGATAATCAATTGCTAAAATAGAATTATTAAATGATTTAAATTTAGCGGTTGGAATATTATATTTTTCACAAATTTCTTTTGTAAACTTCTTCGATCCTTCTAATTTTGCCGCAAGCATTTTAGGACCAAAAACTAAAATATTATTTTTGATAAGGAAGTCAGCCAATCCCTCAACTAAAGGAATTTCAGGCCCAATTATCACAAGATTAATTTTATTAGCAATACAGTAATTTAAGATCTTAGGGTGGTCAGAGGTGTCTAGAACTACAGAATCTGCATATTTTTCTATTCCTGGGTTACCTGGGGTGCAAAATATCTTCTTTGAAAGCAAACTTTCACTCAAAGCCTTTGCTATTGAATGTTCCCTGCCGCCAGATCCTATTAAGAGTATGTTCATTTTATTTAAAACTATTAAAAATTTATGAGATTATCTACATAAATTATAATAAAGTATATCTCTATGAATTCTACAATAAAAAATACATTAGAACTCTCTGTTTCTGAGTTATCTGAATCAATAAAAGGATTGATTGAGAATAATTTTGAGTATGTGAGAGTTAGAGGAGAGATCGGTAGAGTTTCCAAACCAGCATCTGGTCATATCTATTTTGACTTGAAGGATAGCGATTCAGTAATTTCAGGAATAATATGGAAGGGAAATGCCTTAAAGCTAGATATTAGACCAGAGGAAGGTTTAGAGGTTATTTGCACCGGTAAAGTAACAACATATAAAGGCCAATCTAAATATCAGATTATTGTAGATAAAGTTGAGGCTGCTGGTATAGGCGCATTAATGGCATTGCTTGAAAAGAGAAAAAAGATCCTTGAGGCGGAGGGTTTATTCTCGGATAGATATAAAAAAGCCATTCCTTATCTTCCAAAAACAATTGGTGTTATAACAAGTCCATCTGGTGCTGTTATTAGAGACATAATCCATCGTCTTGAGGAAAGATTTCCATTACATGTAATTGTTTGGCCAGTTCGTGTTCAGGGCGAGACATGTCCAGAAGAAGTCGTAGATGCGATAGAGGGCTTTCATTTAGTAGATCAAAGTAATATCTCGAGGCCAGATGTAATAATAATTGCTAGAGGCGGAGGTAGTTTAGAAGATCTTTGGGGCTTTAATGATGAATCTGTTGCAAGAGCTGTATTTAATTCTAAAATTCCTATAATTTCTGCAATTGGTCACGAAACCGATAATACGCTTATTGATTTAGTATCTGATTTAAGGGCTCCTACACCCACGGCAGCTGCTGAAAAAGCTGTTCCTGTAAAAGAACATCTATTGGAGGGGTTAAGGGATAATAAGGTAAGGTTAAAAGCTCTATTCTTCGTAAAATTAGAGAAAAAAACGAAAGAAATAAAATAATTAATATGGCTTTTCCATCTATATTGAAGATAATTCAATATCCTCAGCAAAGAGTCGAGAATATTAGCCTACGTATAGCCTGTCATTGAAATCAACAATTAGTCATTTTAATCAAAAATTTCTTAATATTTCAAATTTATTTAAAAAAGATCTTTTAATAACAAAGGCTAGCAATAAAAGAGAGCGCTTAATGTCTGATGCCGATCTATTAAAATCTAACTTTAGCAGTTTTTTGGTTTCGCTCGAAAATAGATTAAATTTATCAATAGGTTTATTGGCGGCGTTGAGCCATGAAAATGTTTTAAAGAGAGGTTTTTCTATAGTTAAGGATTCTGATCTTAAATTAGTTAAGTCATCGAAATCTCTGAAAAAAAATCAAAAACTTAAAGTATTTTTTAGCAGTAATGACATTATAGATGTCGAAGTTCATAATGATAAAGATTAAATGGAACGTGTAAAATGAATTTGAATGAAGTTAAGGCAGTTGTAGTTTATGGTGATGGCGCTTTCAAAGTCTTAGAGCATGGTACCTATGTTTTATGCCAAGTAACCGAAAAGAAAATTCTTTTATCTGATTTGAAATATTGGTCAGTTGAAAGACAGGAGGCCTATTTCGATGCCGAACAATCTTTAGTGAGAGAAAAAGAAATTAATCGAGGTTAAATTTTTTATCCCACCTATTGTGTATCCAAAACCAATCCTCAGGCTTATTTTTTATACAAACTTCCAAAAATTTATTTATCTCAGTTGTAAAAATTTTAATATTTTCTTTATTATTTTTTGTTGTTTTTATTTTAATTTCTTTGTGAAATGTTACTTTAAAACTTGATCCTTCTTTTCTTTCTACATTCATCGGAATAACAGGATATCCATATTTCAAAGCTAAGCTGGCAGCACCATCAGAGGTCATAGATTTTGATCCAAAGAATTCTGCCTCTACTCCACTTGAGAGTTTTTGATCAACAAGCATAGCAATGGTTCCATTTTTTTTTAATAAACTTAACATTTCTCTAGCGCCTGACGATCCCTTTCTTATTTGATTTGGAGTTGTATTATTTCTTCTTTGCATTACCACCCATTTGTTAACAAAAAAATTATTTGAATGTCTATAAATACCTCCCACATCGTCTCGATAATCTCTAAGAATTAGTGGTATTATTTCCCAATTCGCAAAATGACCCGAAACAAATATAGCTCCTTTACCTTGAAAACCCTTGGCAATATCTTCACCAATAACCTCTATTCGAAATTTTTTTTCTTTAGAAATTTTTGATAAATGAAAAAACTCTGCAGTTACCATTCCTAGATTTTTCCACATATTTAAGATTATTTTGTTTTTTCTTTCATTTGTTATTTTCGGAAAAGCTATACTTAGATTCTCTTTAGCTTTATTGGTGATTCTAAGCTTTGGGCCTATGAAAGATATTGAGAAACTCATAATATTTCTTGATAGATTTAAGCCTAAGGATTTAGTTATAATTAAGAAAATTAATCCTAAAATTGCCTCAAAAAAGTATCTTATAGTTTTTA
>JGI24540J26637_10000283_pt1 | contig 20640 bp, 22 predicted proteins | sample NorSeaMetagenome_FD_26637 | JGI IMG/M metagenome (IMG submission 26637)
TAAACTTCTGATCGAGGTTGACGATGACACGAACGATAGCCTGCTGGTGAGCACCACCTTAACACCTGCATCTGCATCTGCTCTTGCATCTGCTCCAACGGCATCTGCCTCCTCGTCAATCGCCGTCCCTACCATTCTTCATTACGTAGACGAATCATTTGGGGCGCCTGTGTCCGTTTCCAGCCCGGAGGGAATAGCCTTACTTGAAACAGCCGACGAAAGTGTAGCTGTGGAACGTAGGGCGGGGAAAGATAATCGCATCGCCGAAGTTGCAACCTCGAACCTAACGTCTCAAGTCTGTACCGATTTTGTTGCAGTTCAGACCCAAACGGAAACCGAGGGAATCTCCGAACTAACAGAGGCACCTGAAGCAAATGCATCACAAACCGGTGACGCCGACCTTGCCGTTGGTCCTCACAGTGATGGCTTAGCCAAGACCTTTCAAGAGCAAATCGACGCCCTTGAAGAACTCCTGGCTTCCGCCGAGAACCGAGAAGCAGTTTTGGCACCTCTTNTCCTCGTGAAGACGTGGAGGAACAAAACTTTTGCATCCATTGTAACAAAAAATTCCGCTTTGCAACGAGCCGAAAAGGCTGAGAAGACGAGGTCTGACACTATTCGAAACCTTCGCGAGGTGGAGGAGAGCTGCGCTGTCAAGTTAAAACTAATGAATGCAAAAGTACGGCAGTCAGAATCTCTGGTCGAAGCAGAGGTAGCAAAGCGCTTGGAATCCCAAAGAACCGCGACAGCTTGCAAGGTGATGGCGAACGAAAGTCAAAGGGTCTCCGACGGCCTTATAGAATGGGCGACAAACTTCACAAGTGGCAGCTTAACAGAGCCAAGAGTCTCAAGAGACAATTCCGAGAAGAAGTACGAAAGACGCGGGATCCATATTATTGACAGCATAGGGCAGCGCAAAGCAATATCTCCCGCGCAAGCTCGCGAAAATGCGCTGTCTGCTGGCTGCGATCTTCTAGAGAGTTACGAAAAGAAGCTCAACAAGCTAACGCTTCAGCTCCAGAACCTCAGCGTCCACTTAGCTGCCAAGGACGCTCACCTCAGGAATGAGCAGGCTGCATTGGCGGTTGAGAAAGCATCTTGGAGAAAACTGACAAAAACTCCAGGAGGAAGAATGTGCAGGACAGCTCTTTCTTCCGAGACGGAAGCCATAATGAGGGGAATCTTCAAGAAGCTAGAGGGAAGAAGCGGGGTAGGGAAGGTCGAAATCAGGCGCCTTATAACCGTCCTCAGAAGCGACGCCCAACTTGGCCGTGCTATGGACTATGCTCTCCACGGTGAGGGCTGGATGGAGATTCTTCTAACCCTTGAAGAGATGCTAAGTGGAGAAAACGAAAATGCAATGATCACATGGGGAGAATTCCTTCTTGCATTCATCGAGGGCGGTATAGAAGAGCTAGGCAAGTACAAGACATTCAGTATTCCATCCCCCCGCGAAATTGCCATTAATAGCGGCGAGGAGGCTTACAGCCATTCTCTTCTCGACACGGTGCGTCAACCACACGAACACTTCCAGATTGCTCATTTGGAGTTAGTTATGCCTTTATCTGGTAGAAAGACGGAAGGAGAGAGCCACCTCAGGAGCCTGGAGCGTACGGGAGTAACAGAATTGAGAAACACAGTAAGAAGGTTGACAAGGGAGAGGGCTTGGTGTATGGATACAATACACAGACTGTGCGTCCAGGGCCCAAGGATTCAGGCGCTGGACGCTGCCAGGAGAACTTTTGGCAAGAGCCTCGAGAGGTTGAAAAGGCAGGTAGAGACGGGCGAGGAGGAGCTAAAATTGAAGGAGATCGAGGCTTCGAGGCTGAAAGGCGACTTAGGACAGTCCAAGAACTTTAGTGATCATCTAGAGAAGCAAGTCCAAACGCTCAACAAGAAGTTTGTTGATGAGGCGGGCCTTCGAAGCAAATTAGAGCTCACCGAGAGACGCTGTGACACGTATAAAGTTAGGCTAGACCAGGGCGAGGAGGAACTAGGAGAGAGCAAGAGAAAGGAGAGCGCTGCAAGAAAGGAAGGGTCCAAGCTTGCCGCGAGGGTACAAGCCGCCCTGAGAGAGGCGGCAAGGGGAGAGAAGAGACTCATAAATCTCATGGGGGAGAGTAAGAGGAGGGAGAAGGATCTTCTTGATAGGGTCAAAGAAGTAGAAAGTCTGAATGCGAACCTAAGGGCGAGGCTCGCGCAGGTTGAAAATGACTACAGGCTTTATGAGGCAAGGGTTGGAGGAGTGTGGGAGGGCATGGGAATGGCCGAACGGGCACCGTCAAGCCCAGCCCGAAGCTCTCGAAATATGGCTAGCTGGCTTGCTAACTTGGACAGAGGAGGAACGAGTGTTAAGTCCAATTATAGTGATGTATGTAGTGTGGCTGAAATTAGTAAGGGCAGAGGCATTGGTAGTGGTAAATCAGAAAGAGAAGGAGAGAATGACAGCTTAAGTACTGGGACAAGCGTCGGAGCCGTTACATACCCCCCTCGAAGTGTCGCAGAAAGTACTGTTGGAAGCGGAAGGAGGATATTTGATCATGCTGTGGAGCAGAGCATTGAGATCGACGCACCACACCAACCACGGCACCCCCCCTCCGTCTCAATGGTGACAAGAGTGGAACAAGACTTGTTCTCTAGACTGAATGATATTACTGCTCTGACAAATGAAATTCTATCTGATAAGGGGGGATGAGAAGGAAGAAAGGTAAGTCAATTCGAAAGCCAATGCGTTGCGTTGTCTTTTGGGATCGTGGGACGTCTTGGGATTAGGGGGGAACCAAAGCGATTGCAGGCGCTTCATTCTCCGTTCATATCGTCGTGGCAAGAGATCTACGCCACGAAGTATCCTTTCTACCCGAAAATGGAGAGGTTTTCAAAACCACCTTCTGAACATTGACATCCCCCTCCAGAGGTCGAGGGAAATGACAGATACCAGACGGACATCAACCCTTAATGCCCTCAAACTCACCCGCACCCGTCAATAAGGTTCAACATTGATAATTCATGAGGTTTCATCGAACTGGTAGCTACTCTTTTATTTCTTAATGGGACGATTGACATTGAAGGGATGGCGCGGCAATTACTATAAGAAGAGCAACATTGATTGGGAATACTTCTTTGGATCCTGTTGATTCCGCAATTTACACAACTTGCACACAAAACGGTATTGCCTTCTCACCAGAACACATCCCGGTTGAGATAATTTTGAAAACCTCAAAATTTTTTGTGGTTATGGCTTAAAGAGAGAGCGAGAAACCGATTGAAGCCGTAAACAAGTTCCAATATAAAAAAAGTCTAAGGTTTCATCAAAACAGTTCTTTGTTTTACCAGAGGTTTGTAGTTTTGCACGAAGCTTGACCAGCTTCGTAAACCGAATACCGTTCTGCTAAAATGGAGTGGTTATTGGCAGCGGCAGTATTGCCATAACCGCAGCACATCCCAAAATAATGGCGTATACAACCCTCCCTGTTGATGCTTCAGAGACCTCGTCCCTGCAAGGCACCTCAAGTTCCCTCTGGACGACAGCAGCGACTGCACCGTAGTATAGAAGCACATCAGAACCCAAAACACCAGCGATGAGTAGGCCAAAAAGGCAAAGTCCATTGATAACACTCGCACCACTTCTACCAAATATTGCAAGGCCAACCCTACCCCCATCTGTACTTCCAACTGGTAGCGCACTAAGAGCACTAGTAACGATTCCGGCGTATCCAGCAACTGCCAGTGGGTGCACTGCCACTGCTGCACTAGGGTCTGGCCCCCCTAGGACGCCACCCAGTATTGCGTCCACGAGCCCACCAGCAAGCGCTGAACTTCGCAAGAACGAAACGGGAAGACGTGGATAAGTAGATAACTCCAACACTCCCGCAGAAGACGTTGCAACAAGGCCAAGCACCAGCATCAGCACCCCGACTCCAATGCCTATACTAGGGCCAACGATCCCAAGGTCAAATAAAGCATTCCTGTCCTTAGGGTTACTCTTGGATTTGACTAAGGAGCCAAGGAGTCCAAAGTTTAGGCTTGGTACAATAGCCGGCGGAGTGAGTTTGATGTTCTCAGTGCTTGCAATGATCGATCGCCCGGCGTCTTTGACTGCTTGCTGTGCTGCAACGGCCAGGAAGACAGGCTGGGATAGGTCCAAAAGCCACCCTACATTTGAAGCCGTTTCCTGGGCTTTATCTAGTCTCCTCATCACTTAAGAGAATATAAGCAAGACCGCAAGGGGAAAAGGGTGAGGATGGAGGGAGGGCAAAATAAAGCAAACAAAGTGGTTGCAGTGAGTTGTTTCACCAAGCACGCCCTCGAGCGCTGCAGTCTACAACGCACCTTCGTCGTTAAGAGCAAAACTGCCAAGTGAAAAAGCTGCGAGACTCATAAGAGAGATCCCGGTTACGACCCCGGCGAGAAGACTCTGCTTGATGACAGGCTTCTGCGTAACGTAAAGAACACCTGAGGGCTCTTGTCCGAGTTCCATCTGGTCTTCGGTGAGAGGAGTAGGATCAACGACGTAACACACGGTTACATCTTCAATAACTTGCTCATCGGGTTTATTTTTAGGGAACTTCTGCCCGGAAAGCAGCAGGTCAATCTCTTCGAAGGTGATATTTCCTTTCCACTGACCCCTCACGATCCAACCACCGGGAACTTTCTCCCCTTTACTCTGGGATTCCCACCCAGACCCTGGCTTTGATAGCACTTGCTCTTGTAGTAGCTCGAGCTCCGCCAAGGATACAGTTGACTCCGTCACTGAGGTGGGCATGGTAGATGAGACCATCATGTCTAGGTCCGACGATTGGCCGTCTAGCGCCTTCAAATCATCCCATTCCCACATCCCTCCCGCTGTAGCATTGGTCTCGTTTCCCATCAGCTGTTCAAAGACTTCATCAAGTCCTTCAAGGACTTCAGGTAGATCAGGATCATTGTTGATAAGCTTTCTTAGTTCAGAATAAGCCCCATCTTCGCTTCTCGAAGTATTGTATTCAATACCCATCCCCCCCGCAAAAAGAGGCTTGAGGAAACTTGGGCAATCGGAGTAGGCAGAAAGGATAAGGTCCTTCAAAACATCCGTCTGATTTGTACTTGAGGAGGCCTCAGTCCTGCTAGTGAGACCACGCGGCCCGCGCCCTCCTCCATCCTGTCCCATGCCCGCGAATTCTCCAGCTGCACGTTGCCTTTCACCCTCCTGACCCTCCCCTCCCCCCCCACCAGGTGCAACCTCTCCCTTCAACTTCCTCTCAAGCTCTTTGATATTCTCCGCAACAGCATCAATATCACAATCTCTTCCTTGGCCAAGGAATCCACCACCATCTCCATTGCCCTTTTCAAAGGCCCCACCCCCTTGATCACCTCGGTCAATCTCACATTCCTCCATTATTTCAGCCAGCCTATCCTTCTCATTCACGAGCTTCCTCTCGAACAGCTCCCTTTCATCACATTTAGCTTCGTCTCTCAGCCTCCTTGCCTCCGAAATAAGTTCCTCTGGACTCAGATTACCACCTTTCGACGAACTTGGTGAAGAGGAGGTCGTGGGAAAGTCTTTTTCATCAGCCCTACCAAATATCCTTCGGAAAGCTGGTCGAGTAACATGACTTCGACGAGGAGGAGGAGGCACTCGGAACGATTCAAGCGCTGAGATAAAAAGTGGAAGGAAGATGACTTTCATATTTTGTCAGAGGTGACCCAACAAAAAAATCGGCAAATCAAACCACGTGTAAAAAGAGATATAGAAGTTTCACTCGTAAATGAATTAGTTGGAAAGCCTAACGTGTCCCCTAGCGTCTAATGGGCAAGAATGAAAGTCAAGACCCCCCCCCAACCCCCTTCTCCCTTCCCCCCTACAACACAGACTCAGAAGTATGGAGCTGGATACCTCTTTCGGTGGATTTCTTGACGGTGTGCTCCTTCATCATCTTTTTGTACTCGTCAAAGTCGAGTCCCCCATTGCCATCAGTGTCGTACTTTTCAAAGAGTCTATCGATCTCTTTGATGGTGACGTTCTCTCCGAACTCTTTCTTGAACATGGCTGCAATCCCTTCCTTATCAAGCATGTCGTCTCCGTCCGCATCTGCACTATTAAAGAAAGCCTTGTTAAGATGTTTCTTCATGACAGCCCTTGAATTGGGGTACGCCCAAAGACCACAGCAAGAGGCAACACAACAGCTCACGATGGAGATGATAGCGATGAGACCGCCACCAATAGCCGCATAATAGCTCAATGAGCCCTTCTGGAGCCACTCGCAGCTTGAGCTGTCGCCTACAGTGCACTTTTGTCTGAGAACTACCTCCGTGACAATGCTTTCAACTAGGCCGCATTCTCCGCTAGCCACGTCTTCCGTCACAGTAGTATAGTCAGCTACGCGGGCAATGAGACAGACTGAGATGCTATCGACGACATCGATACACAGAGTTGTGCCATCCTCAACGGCAACTAGTGGCACAGCCTTGTACTTTTCACCAATCTGATCGGCAAAACCTTTCACAGTGATCTCGTCCGCAGTTTGAATCGCAGTGTTAGTGGCAACGCACAAAGTAGCCGGGGCATTAGGGTTGATAGGTAACGAGGTGTTGAAAGTGACACAGTCTCAAAGGAGCTGTCCCACGAGGTAACCGGCGTCATTCTCCACAACGGTCATACACTCAGCAGCATTCAGAGTATTGTCCGCCTCTTCGAGATGACGCACTCCACCTTTCACGGCACGGGTGAGCATACGGCGGACCTGCTTTTCAACAGAAGTTGTCCCAGTTTTATCACTTGTCCTTGGGGTGAAGAGGTGCTTGGAAGCGCTGATGTTGGTCGTGTACTGGTTAGAGCTTTCATCTACAATGACAGAGTCCTGTTTCATCTTGATCTTCGTCGCCATTTCTCTTCCAGCTGTCTCCGCGGCGTCGGCATAGGCTGTCGTGTCCACAAGGTTGACAAGCCTTCCGAAGATTCTATCACATTCTCCTTGCTGTGCACCTTGTCCGCAGACGCACGAGATCTTTTCAATACTGTCCATCATCCCATTATACATGCATTCCACATATTCGGCATAGATCTCTTCGCCGAGGGAATCAATTATTGTACGCATCACCTCCTGGAACCTCCACTGGTCAATTTCAGCTCCCCAAGTGTTCTTCTTGTCGTACAAATGGGTCAACCAGACATTATTTTGCTCAACACTTCCATGGTTCCAGGTGTTTCCAAACCATTTATTAACGCACTCCATAGAAAGCCCACACTTTTGGCTTGAAAAGTCCCAGTCGCTACGTTTGCATATTTTAAGACTCTCACATGTAGATTGGGTCATAGTTGTACTCGTCCAAGTTCCCGTAACAAGAGCGTCAGATTTGCCCCACTTAGCTGCCTCGCAATCATTTTGGTCTTCAACGACGAGAAGTATGCACTCATCAGAAGCCCACTGATGCTCGATTCCGGCAGACCAGGGGTCAGTTTGACCTTCTTCGAGGTATTCTTGGCAGTGGCTCTACTCGCGTTCAACTTTAGCGGGGACTATGCACACAGATGGTTTGAAATCTTCCATCTCGGAGTCATCCCCACTCGCCTTGTACCAGTACGAAGGTCTAAGCCCACCATCACACCACCCAGCATCTTCACACGACTCTTGAGTGCGGCACTTTGCATTTCCAGACGCAGCACAGACAAGCAGGTGCTCTGCAATGCCATCGGCGGGGAAGGGACTGCCATTTTCACCGCACTGGCTCATGTCCATACTCTCACAGTTCCCCCAGATGTAGCCATCCCCAACACACTCGGACTGATCACGATGTTTGTGGATAATACAGACGTCATCAGACTCAGAAGTGACGCTCGTCCACACAACTTCGTCATCTTCTATGGCTAGACATTCAGTTTCACCAAAACCAGAAGCTTCCAACTTGTAGCACACGCTCCAAGGGACATCATTTCCGTGAGAACGCTTTTCATCGGCCTTTACCCAGTCCTCTCTGCAGCCCAAGCAGTTCCAATCACTGCACTCGGTGGTTTCAGAACACTCAGTTGCATCAAGATGCGAGCCAAAGTTGCAAGCTGTGTGCGAGAGAGGGGGTGAGAAGAGGAACATTTTAAAGGAAAAAAAGAGGCACGGCAACTTACTCCCAGCATTGCACTTCAGCTCAGTGTCAAAGCGACCATAATTAAAGTGTTTTCCACGCTTATATTCCAAGATGAACTCTGACAGAAGTCGATGTATTTCTGGGCTTTCGTGATGTTGCCCCAGTAATCATGGTAATTGAGATGACATCGTTCCTTATTGTCATCCCAATGTATGCCCCAAGTGTCGGTGCTAAATTCAGTGTTCAGGTTAGACTGCATGGTATTCCTCGCGTCGTCGCAACCGGTTTGGTCATTAATGACAGTCGTTGGCGCATAGCAAAGTAAACCTTCCTCCTGGCAAGCTTGCTGAGCACTCTGAATCCTGGTTGGGAAACTGTTTACTGGGCATTTTAAGGAAGGTTTCGTAATTGTAGTTTCCAATCCTCCAACCCCAAAGCTGGCATATCTGCAAATGGATGGGAGACCGAACCAGCGAACATGAAGTAGTTAGCACGAAAAGTAATTCATCACGCCATATTGGTAACTTTCTGTTAGACTCGTCGCTTCACATTTACATTCCCGAGTCTTACCTCGACCCACTTATGCCCGCCATCTGTCCATTTCGTGTTGTAGTGATGGCCGTTAAATTTGTTCTCCCACCAATCACAGCAATTGTCATTCCCATCATCACACCAGTCAGAGTCACACTGGACATTTCTCTGACTGAAGCCTCCAGAAGGGACCTCCTCGACGACACACGCCCAGCGCTCATTGAAACCGGCATCATCACAAGCGGCACCGGGGTTGCACTCTTCAACAGAAGTAGCAGGAAGTTCGCACCAGTTGTTAGTATCATCTTCATAGTCAGGTTGACGCACGTAAGCTTCAGTGTTAGGGGTACTCGTGGAGCCAAAGTACTTCTGGCACGAATCTAGTGTCCATCCGCCAGCTGCCCCCACACTACTTCTGTCCATGTGTGCTCTGCACTCGGAGGGCCAAGACTCTTCGTGACAGTCGCTTCCTATCTTCACTCCAGTGCTATCATCAGTCGTAACACCACCCCAACACCTTCCACAGAACTTGCCACCATTCCTTAGCTTGTCATTTTCACATTTGATTTCATCCCAATCCTCCCAAGGGTTTGCGTTGCAGTTCATGCCGGAACTCTCGCATTTTGTCTTACAGTCGTCTTCGCCACCACAGTAATATTCCGTGCATTCGTAAGTGGTGGTGTCGAACGTCTTACATTCTTTCCAGTCTGGGTTGTACCTCCAGCCATCAGGCCCCATGCACATGCTGCGGCCTGCAACCTCTGTGATACCCTCTCCAACTTGCAAAGGACTGGCACGAGCATTTCCGTTGGCAAAGAAAGCCCTCGTTTTCGAAAGAGCCTTGTGTTTGTTTTTGAGTTTGTCAAAGAGGCACCAAGCAAGGTATTCAGGTTCGTTAGAAGTTTGACAGTATCTGATCTTTTCTCCAGTTGCAGCAGCAATGCAGTTTTTCGTGTAACAGTCAGAGTCTTTGGTGCACACCTGGGAAGACTTCCAGTCGTTCTCCCAGCTCCCCATAACGACATCCGAACAATTTTTCCCGACGTCGCGGTAGGGCGCATACGAGGCAATCTTGGTCTCCCTATGAGCTGCACACCCCTTAGTCTGATCGGTAGACTGTTTCCTGGCCTTAGTGAAAGCTTTCGCGGCGTACACCGCTGTCGTTAGCTGCTTGATATCGTCCGCACAGTAAGACGCCATCGCTTTGGTATCGACTTTGGCTTCGGGAACCATCGCGATCGTTTCACGAGGGGCACAACACATTTTATCATGAAGCTCCCAGTTGCAACACGGGTCAGCATTCCATTCATCAGTGCCCCACTCGTAAGTGTACGCAACAGAAGTAATTGTCTTTGGTGCATCAACGAAAGTGAGGGCCTGATCAATAAGCGAGGAACAAGCACCCAAGGAGTCAGATCCAAGGACAGGCAAAATATTTTCGACGGATGGGGAAATTCTAGAGTTCTTAACCTGGAAGAGCCTTCTTCATTTCCCATCTCTGCTTTTTGATATCGGGGAAAGAGCAAACAGGAATTACCGGCTTGATGTTGTTGACTTTGCAGATGTCCCCAATTGGGTTTCCAGCTTCATCAGTGATGCCGTTAAACCATATGTCGCAGCCGTCCATATTGATCATACCATCAATCCAACCGTTCATATTCAATTTTCAGGTTCAAGCTCAGTCACCGTTACAACCTTGCCCAGTTTTAGGGTGTTGGTCATAACAGTATCCTTGTAAGACGCTTTGGAGTTAATTTCAACCTTATCGGGAGCAGAGCACGAATCGGGCATCACAAATCGGAACCTCCTATCTGAATGCCTGTCAGTGCCATCATACATCGAGACATCATAGGCAAAAACGTCCCCCCCAGCATTAGTGGCTATTGGGAGCACAGCACACTTGCTCTGGGAGTCCCCGAGCTTCCTTTCACGTGCATCATAAAGGGCATCGAGCATAGTCCACTTCTGGTACGTGAGGTATATATTATCTCATGTTGTCTCATTCCCATCACTTTTAATGTACTTCACACTGACAGGCTTATCTCCATCCCTTTCAGTGGGCGGAGCATACCCATTGATCTTCCTAATCCAAACGCGAAGGTTCATGAGCACCCTTAGATACTCATTGTTGTTCCAATATGCCGCCATGTCTTTTTCTTGGTAGAAAGGGTCGCCGTGAACCATCTTTTGATAAAAGCCAGCTGCGTAGGACAAGATGCACGAAATGCTGCGACGAGCGAAATGAGCCGCGAAAGGAAAAGGACGCTGGAGTTAAGACTTTGAGCACTGAAGGGGCCAATCGGCGTGATTCATATTTCGACACATACGGCGGCACAAATAGCTGTGACAGCGGCCAGTGTGTTGACCTCCTGCGTTTGATTCTATTCCAATCTTACCTAACCCCGTCCACCTCCGTGACCTCAACAAAGTCTCTGTCATTCGGATTGAATTTCACCATGGGAACGCAAGCATCATCGGCACCGTTCTCACCCTTCCTGTGGACAATGTTGAAATCCGAGAAAGGGGAGTACCTGTCAATAGCCGGAGTCTCCCGCTGGCGATCAGACTCAAAAGCGTGGAATTGGAAATACTTTGAGAGCGCATTGTCTTCGTAAGCCGGCAGGCATGACGAACAAGTCCTTGCGACGCAATTCACCCCCCCAAGGATGGATATAGTCAAAGGGATCAACGAGCAATGTAGTGTCAATAGGAACGATACCCAAAGCGCCACAGTATCCATTCTTGCATTTTTGCACCTTTTCATCATCTTCATCCTTACAATACATCCCCTCCTCCTCTTTGCAGACACATTCCTTGACTTGGTTAATGATCGGTTTGATATGATTATATTCATCATCTGAACATTCATTTTTGGCGCATTTATCAACCTCTTCAGCTCTGTCGCAGGAAGATGGGGCACGACCATTAGCGCAGTTCATCAAACACATTGGAACATCTCCCTCATCGTCGTCTCCTTCATGGTCAGTATCTTCGAGCTCGCGCTTGTTGACACCCCTTGCTGCCGCCAAATCACGAGCATGCTTGAATTGCGCAGCCGTGCGTCTAACTTCAGGACTTGAGAGCTGCGACGAGCGATGCAAGTCGCGATTAGGGTTGAGATGAAGAGGCAAGGAGCGAGGCGAAGGCAAATTGAGAAGCTTGCAACTCCGAGTGATGCAATGCGGCAATATTTGCTAGCTGCGACGAAAATCTGTCCTCACTCACCTCCTCCTCAGTTAGTTTACGGACACCACCAAGCTTGCGACCGTGGTTTTCATGTATCCAAACTGGTTCGAAGACATTTCCACCCTTCATACAGCGTCCAATATCAACACGAGGCCCATCTTCTTGCCCCGTGTACATGATTTTCTTCCCGTCATCAAGAGTCACAGTAAACATGGCAATGTCAAACCTGTTGGTCTTTGTCTCAGTTACTTCCTGGTTTCTGGCTGAGTCCCAGCGAGTCTTGGGGACTAAGAAGGGCGCGAGTGGTCAGGGTTGGCAAAATAAGGGCACCGCAACAACAGTACAAATTGACGATTTTCCCTCATGCCTCCTCTCTTTCTCTTACCTGCTCAGTTGAGTAGTCAATGGAACGAAGGTCAAACTCAACGTTGCAAGCCGACCAAACAATGTCAACGAAAGACACCAACAGCAAGATTGATAATAGAACCTTCATCTTGGATGCAAGATGTAAAGAGAGTGTAAAATTCGTCGAAAGTCAAACCCAAATGGTACTTCAGTACTGCGGTAAAAGGGGTGCAATTGTGAGACGTCCTTCAGCACAAACAACAAACACAATCAAACCCCCAAAGCAAACAACAACCTTTCTGAAAAGTGGATTTCCACATAAAACACAAAACAGAACCCCTCGCAAAGCGTCGTGGTTTCCCCATGACATCTCCCTTACTAGACCAAATGCTCGCCAAAAATTGCTCTAATTTAAGGGGGAAACATCGCAACAAACAAAGAAAGACACATTTCCCCCGTCAAGAACATAAAGACACTTACATAACTTCCAAAATTAATGGAAGGGAGGAATTGTTTTTAATAAATGAACACTGATTGAGAAAGGAAGTTGATAAAAACAAAACCAAATTGTTTAAACACTCCAACAATGCAGAGTAAGTCTGATATACCCTGAAACCCTTTACATCTAATCTATTCTACACAATAAAGTAATTTTGGCACGAACTAGATGTCGGTAAAGGGACAAAACTGGGGGAGATTGCTCCCCGGGGAGTCTTGTTATGTTTGGGATAAAATTTCACTACGTTCTTGGAATTCATCTGGCGCATCTCCCTCTTTATAGTCACAATATTACACCAAAGAATATCTGAGATGGGCGCATTGTAAAAAAAACGCCTCCTCTTGATGTCAAAAATGGATAAGAACTTTGGGGCGGGACTCCACCGACTCCACCTCTGTCTTTCCTTTTGCTAACCCCTTCTCTTCCCTTTCGTCCCACTCTTACGTACCATTTCTTATTTTAAATCTAGTTTTTGTCAAGACTTTGACAGGCAAGACCATCACCCTTGACGTCGAGCCTTCTGACACCATCGACAACGTCAAGCAGAAGATTCAGGACAAGGAGGTAAGGCAGTGTGGGGAGTGAAAGACAGTTAGAGCGAAGCAACAGCAAAAGCAACTCACCGCCTACCCACCGCCTACCCACCGCCTACCCACCGCCTACCCACCGCCTACCCACCGCCTACCCACCGCCTACCCACCGCCTACCCACCGCCTACCCACATAACTAACAACCTTCCACTCGTCGCTTCGCTCCTCGCAGGGAATCCCTCCCGACCAGCAGCGTCTCATCTTCGCCGGGAAGCAGCTTGAGGACGGCAGGACCCTTTCCGACTACAACATCCAGAAGGAGTCCACCCTCCACCTCGTGCTCCGCCTTCGTGGTGGTCTTTAAATGTTTCCAGCTGTGCAGTCATGAGACACTGGCGTGAACAACTTTCAGTGAAAGATAAAATAGTAATGCCTCTCTTTGAGAACTAATTTTTTTATTTCATTTAAATTTCATTTGAAAAAGTCTTGTTGATTGATGAACTTCTCCCCTTTGCTGTCATTAGCTCTCTCTCCCTTCCTCCCTCTCTCATTCTCACTTTTATCCCACTTTCCTTCTCTCGGCCTTTATATTGGACAACTTTATTCTTCACTGGACGCTGCTGCGTTGACGGCCTCTTTAGCTTTCTTCCTTTTCTCCTTTTGCCTCCTTCGTTTTGCTGCCTGCCTCTTCGCCTTTTCTTGTTTCCTCATTTTTTCCTCTTCCGTTACTTCGTCTGAGCTATCTGCGAAATGTAAAGCCTCGAAGCCAGCAGCCGGTGAAGAGGGTTCATCGGAGTCGGACGACGGACACAAAAGGGTTTCTGCATTTAACATGTGAATGTCTCTGTCCAAATGTTTGGTCTCTTCAATGCTTGCGTGCTTGTGCGCGTTAATCCCCTCATCTTGTTTTCCATTCTTGGCCGATATTCGTTCCTCCTCACCTATTTCTTTCCTCCCTCCTTGGTCCTCCTCCCCCTCCTTCTTCCCCCTCGACCCCACTGCTCTTGTCCTCATCAAACTCGCCTCCAAGACGCACTTTTCAATGCAGTACCTCCTTGGCTCCTTCCCTTTGAATCTTCTTGCCCTCGTCCCAATTCTCTCAACCAACCCTTCCTTCTTCAATTGCTTTATCACCCATAACCTTCTATTGTTGAGAGTATAGTACCAAACGCCACCCTCCTCATTTAAATCTCCAATAACAACCTGAATAGGTGGAAGGTCCGTAACCCTAGTCCTACCTTCCCTAATGTCATCCAAAGTACCAGGGACACTCCTTCCGCATCCACTAAAATGTGACTTTACTCTTGAGTGCTGGAATCGAATCTATATGGAACGGCAGGAAATTAGCGAAACAACGGTTAAAAGTATTAGGTAACGTTTCCTCACCTTGTTCGGATCTAAGTACAGCAAACCATCTGAACCCTCTGTTGCATGTGGTGGTATCTCCTCAAGGGGCTTGGCTTTCGTCTTACCCATCTCTCAGCGTTCACTTAACCCCTCTAGCAATCGACCACGTAACGTAATTGTTGACGAACTATTAGCTTGAATATATTTACCTTTCTAATAGTCACACCACACAAAAGGTGAGGAGGTTTTTTTGCTTGATTTCCCCCAATCTGTCGTTTAATTGTTAACTAGACCTGCACAGTGCAGCACTACGTTTCAACATATGCATCGATACTTGCGACAGAGCTTAGCCTCTCCTTCTTCTCCCAAATTGTCTCTTCCTGTTGAGCCCTTTACGGGGTTCCGGGATAAAAGGCACAGTTTGAGGGCGAAGGACTGCCATGGGCAAATTGGCTCTTACAATCGTTTGCAACAATAATTCGGTGGACATTTTGAGTGTGATTCCGCAACCTTTGAGGTTGAAATCACAATGTCGTCAACCAACATGCCTTTTTTCTACCTTTTTGTTTTATTCGGGGTGGGATTGAAGCCCTCTAGATGCTCAAGGCGCCAATAACCACGCCGACATTGCTAACCAATTCGCATCGTAGTTGCACTCACGATATTATACGCAGCTATGTCAAGACTTTGGACCTCCTACAATCGTCTCCTTGACTCTCAACCTCTCTTTACCAAAGCCATGACTTCTCTCATGGGTTTCACGGCCGGGGATGTATTAGCCCAGAAGTTTGTCTCTGAGGCAGATGAGCCTTACGATTTCATGCGAACTCTTCGCTTGGGTAGCTTTGGCTTTTTCATTCATGGAACTACCGGTCACTATTTCTACGGCATGTTGGACAGCAAGCTGCCAGGTGAGTCGCGCGAGAGAAGCATGTTGTTAGGTCTCCATGGTGAAGAAAGAGATGCTTTCAACGACGAAAGCTTTTGATAACTTCCAATTCGACCCTCCCCTCAAAACTCATTTAAACACCAAATGCCCGCTCAATTACCTCCTGCTTACATAGGAACACAACCTCTTACCGTTGCAAGCAAGGTTCTCATTGACCAAACAATTTGGAACCCCATCTTTGGTCTCATGTTTTTTGGGTACCTTAACGCTTGTGAAGGGAAGTCCTTTTCCGATTATAAGCAGAAGATCGAGGCCGATCTTGCCACTGCCGTCATGGGGAGTTGGGCTGTGTGGGTTCCTGCGCACACCATCAACTTTGCCTTCATCCCCCCTCAGCAAAGGTTGTTGTATATCAATTCAATTCAAATAGGCTACAATATCTTCCTTAGTTTCCTTGGCAACAAAAAGGTCGAACAAGACGCTGGAGGCCCCCCCGATGTCACAGAGAAGAAGGAACTTTAGTAAAGTTCAACAAAAAGAACGAACAGCAACAACAAATAGGTCAAAAAGACGAAACAACAATCATTATTGAAGGATAGCCTCGAAGGTAAACAAAAGAAACGCTAACGAACGAAGAGAGGTAACCTAACGAACCCCCCCCTAAAACAACACTCTTATGGAATCCTTTTTAACAATCCAATATTAACTTTTGAGTTTTCTGACCCGTTTATTTGATATCCAGTAGGAGATCAAATTTAGCTTGGATTCTTTGGAAAGCCTCGTTCTTGTTTCCAGGCATTCTTCTCTTTGAATCAATTTTCCTAAGAGATCCCCTCTTTCTGAGTGCTTTTTTTGGGTTACTTTTGAAAAAGCCAAAGCCAAAGTTAAAACCAGACACATTTCCATCATATTTCACACCCTCGACACCATCTGTATTCTCTACCTTGAGGCGAAGTGCTGTTGAGCGTCGTTTATTGTTCCTTCTTGATGAATTTTTCAGGCTATTGCGACTGTAGGATCCTTCTCCTGTTCTTGGTTCTTGCGACTTCAGATGAAATGTTGCCTGATACTTGTCAGAGGTTACATTTGCGTCATGCCGAGTGACACTATTCATTGTTGTGGCGTACTTCTTACAAGTTTCAAGCTCCCTCATCAAGAAAGATTCACCGCAATCCCTATCTAATAGGTCTGGCAACCGAACAATATTTGTATCCGATAAAACACTGATCCAATATTCAGGGTCGGATATACTGTTCATACCGCTTCTGGAAATACTAGTTTGAAAAAGGCTAGAAACGAAGGGTTGTTAGTTGCCTCATATTCCCGTCGCAGTGTCTCATCATTTTAGCAAGAACTTACCTGTTCAAGTGGTCTAAACTCGAAAAAATTTGGACGCTATAAAGCTTTAGCAATTTTGCTTTGCTCCAACTCAAGGCCGTCATGAAGCTTAAAACCATTGCCGATATTGTCACTAGTTCCATTGAGTTTTGACCTCGAACGCAATTTCCATCTCCAAGCTGTGCGTCCTCACCGTTTGCCCCTTGACTGTAAAAAGAGGAAATAAGATATAATCCCGTGATTGCAATGCCCGGAATGCCGCGACCGTAGAGATACACCATACTACAGATTGAAAGATTGTAGCTCAAATAATTCCCTATGTGCGACATTGATACCTCTACCATTCTTTCGTCTTTTTCAACGATGATCTCCTGGAATATGGCGAGGGTACAGGTATTAGGGTGGGGGGGGAAGTGAGTCAAAGATAGTCCTGAACCTGGCACGACAGCCTGCTCAACAAACGACTGTTGTAACATCCAATTATGGCCCACCTACCTCAATAATCCAAGTCATCCGCTCTATTGCATCCTCAGTGAATGTGTACCTGATTATTTGTGCGGAGATTTTGATGGGTGAGGAGAAAGAGAGAAAGCTTCCAAAGTTTGTTCTCTTGCCCACGTACCTTGCGTAGAGTAAAAATATCCACACAACAATGCTGGTGTATTTGAACGTTTCATTCAGCCTTGATATGATCTTGGGTGCCGTTGAATAATCTTGAAGGAATGTCATGAGGATACATACGAGGTCAATTAAGGTAAAAGAAGCACTGGTTATACGAGCAGAGCTGGACAACAAACATACGACGATGGGTTAGCAAATTCGAAAATAGCCTTTACCCAAGGGCACTACCAACCGCCTTACACTCACTTCAGCCACAGTCGCTTTCGTTTCCTTATATCGTCCTCCATTGTGTTGTTTTGTATTGTAGAAACAAAACTTATATCCTGCATAGTTTGCGGGTCTTTGATGCGTCGCTCGCAAATTTGGAAGAAACTTTCAGTCCCGTCTAAGAATTGGTATTTCTTTGATCTCATATCTTCATCCCCAAAAAATCCTGTAAGAACGAGAGATGCAAGAATATTCTCTGGCGACTGGACCAATGAATCAGAGAACGTTGTTAAGATTGCCTGGTCTATTGCAGCAGCCGTCAAGGTCGCACCACTCTTTATACCATCCTCTTCTGGTCGATACGGCAAATTGACCAAATCTGCTTCTTGCTTACCACTTTCGTGGGATCCGAGCGACGCGGGGGCTACAGAAGCCAAATTTACACTTGACCTCCTCCTGTTGGTCCTGTCTTGCCCAAGTTTTTTAATCTTCTGGTTCTTTAGGCTCTTGCGACTCAATATTTTTTCGTGTTCTTCGTAGAAAATACAATGCCGCATGAAGCTCGTGGCCGCCAGCCGTCCTGCTTTAACGGCACTGACTTCCCCTATATTTGATAACTTGAACCTAACCTTCCTCAATGTGTCCTCCTCCGGCTGATCCAAAAGATGTTGACGCTCCTCAACGGTTAGCTTCTCGTTTTCGTGCTTAAGTATCTCATTTTCTTCTTCACTGAGTACTGTTGCCTTGAGCGGTACATAAAGTACAAGTGTATTCTTGAGAACACCGTCTTCGTCCACGCCTTGTTCCTTTATGCACAAATCTTCCAAAAGATAAGGTTGTAGGTCGCTCTTCCCAACTCTCGGTACCTCGACAAGGTAGAAACGTATGTCTACGTCGCAATTAAACGAACTTTTTTTTTGAAGCCTCTCCTTGCATTGCTTGAAAAAATCTTCATCAGGGCTGAAAAGAGAAGGGAATCCTTGGACGAATCGCTCGAGACAAATAACGAAGATGGCACGGCAGACAAACAACCACTCATCATCGATATTCGAGATTCTATGGCGAAGAGATAAGGTTTCCGAATCCTTGTGAAATCCCAAGGTGAGAGTAGTATATTTTGTAAGAAATCCTCGAGTAGCCTTGATCCTCTGTACCGAATTCAGCGAGGGCAGAACAAAATAAGGAAATAGGACTGCCCGAAAAGACCGATCCGAGGTCGACCGAAAGTATCTCTTCAATTTCTCGAACTCAATTTTGGTAATTTCCCTTTCATGGCGGTCATGGTTCTTCACTTCCTGTTCATACCCGTTTTTTCGTACAGCGCGTCCAATATTTTCATCATACTGCAGGCTGACCCTATCGTGGCACAATAGAAGCCCTCCACCCTGAAGTGCAACCTTCACAGTGTTGCGAAACTTGAGGTTTGAAAGGCTGAGGAGCTTGCTCTGGTCGGCAATTCCGGCAACCTCATCACTTGGCCTGCAAGTTTCAAGCTTCGCGAAGTAGTTTTTGATCATAATTTCGCATGCATCGTTTGTTAAGTCGCGCCCTTGAAAGTTTTCAAACAACTGGAATAAAATATAGTGGACACTTAGAGAGTAGAGGAGCTGCGAGGCCGCAAGAACAACTAAAAATTCACCTTCGAACACCACCACGCAAATGTACACATCGGCTACAGATTTGGAGCACATAAAGGTTAGGCCATAAAAGTAACTCGGGACTGTCTTCATGAGTTTATACAGGACATGGCATGCAATCAAGTCCATAATCGCAGATGACGCAACAACGACACGTGGCGTATCACCTCCGAGAGCGAATCCACTTCCAGCAATTGCAATGAGCACTGCCACAAAGAGTGCCAACACACGAAAGACACTGTCAGGTTGCTGAAGGAAGTCAAACAATCTCCCTGATCTTAAACTAACCACGGTACCAAGCCCCAGAACAGTCCTTGTCCAGCAGCTCGCGGCATACACAAAAAAAATCATTTCCTTGTCTTTCTTGAAACTTGGGGCCATGACCAACATACGAAAGGGTACTAAAACGTGTTATAATATTCGACCCAATATTGTTCACAACCTTTTTTTGGAACAAGTAAAAAAAAAGTCATTTATCATCTCACCCCGCACGAATTTTAACACACACTACGGCGGGGCATATCGCACTACCAGTTGCGGGCCACACGTCTAGTAAAGAAAGAGAAGAAAGGAGCTTCGAAAATTTGAAACAAAAAAGCAAGGTTTTTGACCACAACCCTCATAAACAACCAAGCATCGACTTTTTCCTCGACTTCTCCTCGTCAAGAGCATTCGCTTCTCTTTTCATTCGCTGATTGATCCGAGCTTGTTTTTTGCAAAGCTCGACGCATTTTCTTACTTCAGGGTTCTTCTCAATGAGATCCTCAATGGAATGCTTGATCTCAACAAGAGGAGCAACCTCCTCTATCAGCCAGTTCTTGAGGGCATTTTCGTTGTCTACATCGATGGCCACTGGGATCTTTTCTATTGCAAGGGTTATCTCATTCTTTAATGATTTCAACTGTGCATGCATGAGAAACACACATAAAATAAAAGTGAGTGCCGGAAGTTTAGATGGTTGGTGGGACTATATTGTTTCATGCCCTCTCCGCTCGCGTTCGGGTGGTATCATCGGCGAGTACCTTGCAGCAGCGTCAGAGGCAGCACCAGACACAACAAACAAATCCCATGAGTTCTCATTGAGTAAATAAAAAAGAAGTTGCGCAGTAACCCGTGGAATCTACCTACTTTAACTAAATTCCTCTCCGCAACTGACTCACCTCTTTTGTCGCTTCCCACTTTTTGTTGCATTCAATCACCTCCTCTCTTGGCAAGTCACAAAACTCACCATCACACTTTTGAACACATCGGTAAATAACTAACGCGCTCCCCTGCAGCTTTTGCCAGCCAAGAATTTTGCTCTCTACTAACTTGCGAGCGCCAAAAACTTGCACTGATGGTAAATGGGACTTGAGAGTGAGTAATTTTTCGGCCCACGAGTCGGGAAAGTCTATATTAAAAACAAAAGCCGAAAATCATGTGTCCGGAACAATAACCCCCCCCCTCCCCCCC
>JGI24540J26637_10000285_pt1 | contig 20543 bp, 15 predicted proteins | sample NorSeaMetagenome_FD_26637 | JGI IMG/M metagenome (IMG submission 26637)
AAACCAGAGCGGCTGAAGCGGCTGCGGAAGCGAAGAAGGAAGCGCAAGCCGAAATCGACGCCGCCAAGTCGGAAACCGAGAAAGCGAAAGCTTCTGCTCAAGCCCTTTTAAGTCATCAACAAGCGACTGAGGAAGAAAAAGTCAAGTTAGAGACGGACTTAGAGAACGAAAAGTCCAAGGAAGGAGACATTGCGCGAGAAGCTGCTATTTCAGCTGCGAATATGTTGCAAGAAGGAAAGGATGCCTCGGCGTCAACTTCTGCTTCCGCGAAGGGGGAGGAAGAATCGCCTGCCACAACTGAAACGGAGACGGAGATCGCATCGGCGGAAACCACTTCAGAAAATGCAGTCGTGGATGACGAGAAGTTACCGGAACCTTGGAAAGCCGTGTTAGATAGCGATTCCGGGAAGACGTACTATTGGAACACGGAGACGCAAGAAACTTCGTGGGACAAACCATCGCGAAAATAAGAAAAATTGTAGCCGAAAAATACTTCTCACGAGTCCGTGAAATGAAATGAAATATGCCCTATATCAAGTATCTTAATACGAATGACAACATAATATCTATTTTCGATTTATCATATTAAAATCCTGGTAAGACCGAGAAGTCAACCATATCCTTCGGCAACGATGCAACCGAGTCTATGAGGTCTAAGCGGTTTTGTCGCGTCGGTAAGTCTTCACAGTTCACGAAAACGTCTTCGAAGAATCGTGTCGAGGAATCCTCCATTTCTGCTAAAGCTTCAATCAAAGATGCGATGCTCTGGTTGGCTGCTATTTTGTCGCACGCTTTCTTATACGTGTTAAAGAACTCGATTTCCGCTTCCTCCACGAGCAAAGACTCGTCTATTTTCCCACTCGGCGTGAAATCTTTCTTCCCTCTGATGAGTTTCGTCGGTCTCGATAAAACGTTCTTCGCCTTGGAAAAGGTGTTTGCGTCCTTCATTGCCGCTTGCAATTCTTTTACCGAAGCGGACGCTCTCGCAGGGTTGAATCCAATATCCGTGTTCAAAATTGCGCGAACGGATTCAACATCATTTCCTGCGTCCACTAAGAGTTGTTCTAATCTTCTTTTCGTAAACTCCGCGCAGTCTTCCATCGCTTTGTCGCTTACATCCACGGGCTGTTCACTCTTTGCAAGTCCGAATAACGCTCGAACATCTCCACCTTGTGTTTGAAGATCGTTGTTTACTAACGTTTGGACGAGACCGTACGCAGTTCTTCGCAAACCGAAGGGATCTGCCGTCGCTTTTGGTGCTCCAACGACTGCAAATAATCCAACCAAAGTATCCGCCTTGTCCGCTATGGTCGCCACGATACCTGGAGCCGTGGAAGCGATTAAATCTCCCGAAAATCTCGGAAGGTTTGCTTCAAAAATAGCTTTAGAGGTCGTGTCGTCAAGCTTGTCACACTTTTTCGCGTAGTGTTCGCCCATCACGCCAGCGAGCGATGTGAGCTCCATGACCATGGAAGACGCTAAATCGGCACGAGCTAAACGTGCGGCTTTCGTCGCCATGGCCACAATTGAAGCGTCATCGCCGTATCCCAACGCCGCCGCGACCTTCGGCGCGAGATTCTCGGCTCGCTCTGTTTTCTGCAGCATAGAACCTAATTCGGTTTGAAACGTTATGCCTTCCAACTTTGGACGAAGCGTCTCTAAACTTTCCTTGCAGTCGTTTTCGTAAAAGAATTTAGCATCTTGGTACCTCGCTCTTAATACAGCTTCATTTCCGGATTTTACGGCCGAAACATCGCACGGTCCGTTCGCAAACGTCACAAANTTATTAAGCAAGTCACCGCTTGTTTTGTTCGCGACTGGGAAATAGCGCTGGTGCTTCTTCATGACGGTAATTAAGACTTCTTTCGGTAAGCTCAAATATTCCGCCTCGAATTCGCCCAAAACCGGTTGTCCCGCTTCCAACAAATTCGCAACTTCGTCTAACAAGCCACCACTCTCTTTGTTGCCTTCCGGGACAACGCCTCCGACTGATTCTGCTAAAGATACCGCGTTACTCCAAATTTCATTTTTGCGCGCTTCGATGTCTGGAACGATTCCTTCTCTTTCCAAAAACGAAAAGTAGTCTTGGACGTTGGTCAGCGTTTCCTCCACCGGCGCTTCCAATCCAGGAGGTCGCAAACCTCTCGTCGTATCACTTGAAGTAACACCGAGCGCAGAAAAGGGTATTATCGATTGACCGTGGCACGCAAATAACCAACGCATAGGTCGTGAGAATGCGTTGTCTTCGTTCAACTGCCAGCGCATGGTTTTGATAAACTTGATGGATTCTACGACTTTTGGCAACTCGTCGCGCATAACTTCAGAGGCAGATTTCCCGACTGCTTTCACGTTTGCCCACACGTACTCGTCGTCCTTTTCGAGTTCTTTCTCGAGATCGACCACATTGTTTTTTGTGCAAAATCCGAGCAAAGCTTTGGTTGGAGTCACTCCGTCTTCCTCAAACGCTCTCGAAAGCGGAGGACCGCGATTTCGCGATTCTTGATCTGGCTGTTTTGGAGAGAGGTTTTTTATCGCGACGGATACGCGGCGAGGCGTACCACCAACTGAGACGCTATCGTATTCTAGTCCAGATTGCTCTAAAATGGAATTCATGGCGAGCTCGACTTGATGAATGCACGAAACAACATCGTGAGGCGGCAACTCTTCGGTACCAATTTCAAAAACAAAATCAGCCTTCTCATTCGGGAGCTTTGATTCGTCTATGGGCGCAACAGGTTTCGCGGCGTCGTTTTGCTTGTTATTCTTTTTCTTCTTTTTTTTACCGTTGTCATCTTCTTTGTCGTCGCTTGATCCTTCGACTAAGCTTCCGAGCGGGTAACCTAACTCTTCGCGTCTTTCGACCCAAAGGGAGGCAATATTTCTCGCCAAATCACGCATGGAGGCAAACAATTTCTGTCTCTCCGTTACGCCAACCGCACCACGAGCGTCGAGAATGTTAAACGCGTGAGACGCTTTAAGCAACTGGTCGTACGCAGGAAGAGGAAGTCTGTTTTCAATCAGCGATTGCGCTTCTTTATCGGCTAAATCAAAACGCAATCTCTGATTTTCCACCGAAGCTACGTCCATGTTGAACACGGACATTTCGTATTCGTCCTGTAAACGCATTTCGCCGTACGTTAAGGAATCATTGTATCTAATATCTTTGAAGTGATCCACATTTTGTAAAGCCATCAAGACGCGCTCTAGACCGTACGTGATTTCAACCGCAACTGGATTGACTTTCACGCTACCGCATTGTTGGAAATACGTAAACTGCGTCACTTCCATGCCGTCGAGCCAAACTTCCCATCCCAACCCCCACGCGCCTAAAACTGGACTTTCCCAGTTATCTTCCACGAAGCGAATGTCGTGCGCTTTCGTATCTACGCCGAGCGCTTCTAAGGAGCCTAAATAGAGTTCTTGCGGATTCGCCGGTGCTGGTTTTAAAATCACCTGAAACTGCGTGTGTCTTTGTACTCGATTCGGATTATCCCCGTACCTAGAATCATCCGGTCTCACCGACGGTTCCGGGTAGCACACGTTCCAAGGTTCTGGTCCTAAGCAACGCAAAAACGTCGCCGGGTTCATCGTTCCCGCGCCGACTTCAGTGTTATGCGGAAGCCAAACTGCGCACCCTTTTGAGGCCCAGTAGTCTTGCAATCTATTGATTGCTTGTTGAAACGTCGGCGCGTCTGTGTTCACTCCCGCGGCGGAGGAGCTTTTCGCAGGTGAAGAAGAAGGAGGAGTTGAGGCTGAAGCTGCAGCTGCATCCGAAGAAGACGCAATCGCGCGCGTTCTGAACGACGACGACGAAGCAGAAGAAGAAGAAGAAGAAGGAGAGGATCGTTTTGTTGCGGTTGTAGTCGCCGATGAGGTTGAGAACGACGAATTCATCATCTTCGCGCGCATCGTCGTCCTTCCTCCGCGGTGGTTGAAGGAGGAGAAAAGAAATGGGTTTTTCCAGGAAGAAGAAGACGTCGTCGTCGTCGTCGTCTGAATCGTCGTCGTTCTCAACGCGCGATGAGAAGATTTTGCCGCAGCAGCTCCATTACTCTTGTTCACGAGCGCATAGTGCGCCAGGCGTAGCATCGTGTTTGACCCGCGGGGCGGAATAGTGTCAGCAAATAGACACACCGCGCGCGAACGACGACGTCGCAATTCTTTACTAAAGCAAATTGAGAAGAAAAGATAAAATACTCGAGAAGAACAAACGAAAGAAGAGGGAGACACTTTTTGTTCGTTCTGTTCGAAACAAACTTTTGATTTGCAAAATTAGTAGAGAGGATGAAAGGCGTTGGTTGCTACATGAATAGTATTATTAGTATTAGTATTACACATCATCATCATCATCATCATCATCATCATTTCAGAGAAGACTCACGCTGTTCCAACAGTTAATCCAGGACCAGTTTTGAACATGGCCAACTTGTAGGTGTATACAGTCACCGGTCTTCCCGCGACGCGCATAAACGTTTCGTCGGCGTTGCCGTTTCCGGAGGAAAACGGAGTCAAATAATCTAAGACGATTTGCGTGCACACGATGAGTGGCTGTCCAGTTTGCGCGTCTTTCTGGTCGCGCCACAACCATTTCGTATACGTTCGCGTTCTTTTCACGTTCGGGTCTGTCCCACTTCCTTCGTAATCGTTAAAAACAACCTCTGCGAGTTCACTCGTTTCGAAGCGGCGCTTTCTCGAATCGTCCTCGGTTTCCGACCGAGCGGTGACTTTGAAAAAAATCGTCTTTCCATCCGCCAACGAACACTTCATGACGTTGGGGTCGTCTAAATTCCAATCTATGTCCGTAAACACGGAGCCGTTCTTGACGTTCATAGTATACTCAGCTAACTTTTCCGTATTCCAAGCTCGGTCTAATATGACTTCGTTCCTCGAGTTTCGCACGAAACGTAAAGGATACGAGGTAGGCCTACCGACATCATTCTTTGCTCTGTTTACGCTTTCTATGTTTGATACCACGTCTGCACCTTCTGGTAAATCTACATCCGTCAACGTCGCGTTGACCAGCCATTCGCCTTGAAAGCTTTCCGGAAAAGTCAAATCCGCCGGGCCTCCACCGCCGAAGCTCTCCCACGCGTCGCTTATAAATCCGGATTCAATAGCCTCCGCTCTGTTTGTCATCTCGTCGCTTCCAAAAACGCTCGCCACGACGAATNCTGAGGATGACCTGAATAAAACATCCCTTCTCCTCCTCCGGTGCAAACTTGTCGTTCCATTCGTTGCGTGTCTTTGTGCATTCATCCGTGTTCTTTTTACTACTCCATCTGCTTTTCCTGTGTCGTCGTCGTCGTCCTCGTCGTCCTCGTCGTCCTCGTATCCAAAATCTTCGAGAGCGCGTTTGAACGAATGAGAGAAGGAGGAAGAAGAAGAAGATGATGACGAAGAAGAAGAAGAAGCGGTAATCGTGCGGTGGTGCGTTTTAAGACTTCTGCTCGCGCGCTTGGGCTGACTACGCCCCCCCGCAACCGATGAAGACGATGACAAAAGTTGATGACAAAACGACATATTTTTTGTCGTCTTCGTCGTCAACTGTCAGGAATTTGAAAAAATGACGTCGGCTGAAGTGTTCGCTCTCGCGTTCGAGCGGGGGGCGATGTCTATTCTTCGCATGAATATTGATTATACTGCACTATGCTATAATAATACCAGGAGGTATCGATAATATACAACTATGTAATATAACTAGCGAACAGCACCGAGCAGTAGTAAGTCTTCTCTACGTTTCTAACACCGCCCGTCTTTTTAGTTTCTCAGCCGCTCGAATTTTAGTCGACGACGACGGCGGGAGAGGTTTGGTCTCCACCTCCTTAACTTTCGGGAACACGACGACCAAGTTTTTGTTGAAATCAGACAAAGTTTGTTTCAATTCTGAATTGCGCAACGCCGCTTTCTGAATAGAAGATCGCACGCTTTCCAACTCGGCTTTATATTCCGCCTCTTCGCTTTCTTTTTGTTTCTTGTCCAGTAAACGCTTCATCTGCAAGTGCTTCGCCTGTCTTTCTTGCAAAGCTTTCACTTTCTCGTAAGCGTTCGCTTTCGCTTCCATCGTTTTCACGCGTTCCTTCTCTGTTTCCTCGACGTCTTGAATGGCTTTTTTCAACGCTTCTTTGATTTTAGCCGCGTTTTCGGCATCTTTAGCGGTGGAATTCTTACGGCGCAACTTCCCCATGGCGACGTGGTGTTCTCGTTCTCTCGTCTCTTTAATTTGAATGCACAACTCGTGCCGCGTCGCCGCCGAGCGGTGTCGTCTACCTTTCTCCATGACGTTGCGCATCTCTCTTTCTACGTGCATGTTGTTCTCTTCGATTATTTTTTCTTCCTCGAGTCTTCTCGTTTCTTCCCGGAGTGCATTTTCTTTCAACTCGACTTCCAAGTTAGCAGTCTCGCGCAAGACTTTGAGCTTTATCTCTTGCGCTCGTCTCGCTTCCTGCCGCGCTAACTGCGCTCGTTCCGCTTTTTTTCGTTCGTTTTCGTGCATTTCCATGATTTTCTTGCGCTTGTGTTCCGAGTGACGTCGGATGAGCTCTTTCTCCGAGAGTTGTTTCAGTTTTAATTCCTTCAGACGCTCTTCTTCGACAATCGCCATCTTGCGTTCTTTCTCCAGCCTTTGCTCTTCCATTTTCGCTTCGAGGATTTTCGCGCGCGCGATGGTCTCTTCGATTTCCTTCTCTTGTCTCTCAATTTTATCGATGTATTTTTGTTTCGTCTTTTTCAACTTCAGCTTATCTTTCTGCGCTTTTATTTGCTCTTTTCGGATGTTCATGCGCTCGATGAGCTCCAGTGAGTCTGGGATGCTCTTCACTAACTTTTCGGTCAATAATTTGTTCTCGCGGCGATGAATTCGCATTTCTTCCTCAAAATAGTCGTCATCTTCGTCGTCATCGGCGTCGGCGTTGTCGTCGTCGTCGGAAATTTCGTCCGCGTTCAACATCTTTTTCATGGTTCTCATTTCTTCCTTCCTTCGTTCTTCAAACTTTTTCTCGCGCTTTCTCACCTCTTCTTCATCGAGTTTCCACTCGTACTTTCCGTTGTTCTCTAGCGCGCACTCTACGATCGTGTCGACAATGCTTTCTGCCATACGAAGCGGTTGTTCGTGTTCAGGCAAATTCATCTCCGCCGCGGAGAGAACGCCTCGGAGCAACTTGTGTTTTCGTTCTTCGACGTGATATTGATTTTCGTATTTATCTCCTTCGCGTAAGAACTCATCTCTATCGTAATTCCAAGACCCGTTGAACGCGTATCTCGATTCCGAAGTTACCGACTCTTGCACGCGATAATCATCACGCTCTCTGATTCGTCTCAGTTCTTCTTTGCGTTGTTTTCTTTGATGCGGAGTGAGTTTATCCTCCGCGGTCTTGGCGTCAATATCCATCGGAACGTTGTTCTTCGGAGCGTTCAACGTCTCGTCCATTGCTCTAGTTGGATTGACTGGAACTTCGGTAGCGTAGTCCCCTCTCTCGTCGTATATGTGCTTATCTATTTTCGCCTTGAGTCGCAACAGCGCCTGCGCTCGAAACGCTTCGTTACTATCGATGAGCTTCGCTTTCGCCTTGACGCCTTTCATCGAACGAATTTCCTCTCTCGCTTTCCGTTCTAACTCAAACTTAGTACTCCCGGACGCGTTCCGAAGTCGTTCGGAAAATTTAGACTCCGTGTCTTCGTCGTCCTCTTCATCGTTTCTATTCGCGTCTTCTTCTCGCTGTTGTTGTTTCTCTTCTTGATATTTCGGAGGCGTGTTCGTGGACTCGTCTTCCTCTCGTCTCCTTTGCCGCGTTCGCCTCTCCTGTTGTTGTTGTTGTTGTTTATTGTCTTCTTCATCATCTCCTTCCTCGTCGATGTCTTCGCTGCCAAATATGCTCGAGAACACGCTCTCGAAAAACGACTTGTCCCCTTGTTGTTGGTTATTCTTCTTGTTCTTTTTCTTCGTCGTCGTCGATATCAACTCATCTTCTTCTTCGACTTCTACGAAAAAATTCCGGTGACGAATGTGATTGATTTCGTTCCTCGGAGGAGGAGGAGGTCGGTCTTGCTGTTGTTGTTGTTGTTGTTGTTGTTGTTGTTGTTCCATTATTATTATCTCTTCTTCTCTTTAAAAAACAGTTTTTGTTGTTGTAAATACGACGACGACGACGACAACGTACAGTAGCCGAGTCCTCTTAGAGTTTCTTCTTCGACCGTCGTCCCACAGAGCGCGTAAAACTGAAGAAGTGAATTATGAATTATGGGGTGGGTTTGGTGTTGCGAAAATTTATAAACCCTAAACACAACTTGGATGAAAAAAGGATAGGGACGACGACGTGAACGAATTTTTCAACTCTTTCTTCATAGTATTACACACGCACTTGTCGTTGTTGCAAACGTACTACAAAACACACCACTACTCATTAATAATGTCTGCACTCGCCCAAACGTTCACGGCAACCTCGGCTTCGGCCTTAGCTTCGCGCAAATCGTCCTCGTTTAACGCGCGTTCTTCTTTGACGACTTCATCCTCCTCTTCCTCTTCTTCCACGAGAGGTGCTCGATTGCAAACGTTTGCGAGAGTCGACGGAGGTGTTGGAGTCTTTGGAAACAAAGCGGGGATGACGCAAATTTTCACGGACGATGGATTGTGCGTCCCAGTGACGGTTATTGCCGTTAAAGATGGGAACTATGTCAGCGCGGTACGTCTTTCGTTTCTATAGAATTTTATCTTTTCCGCCGCGAAAAGAGGGACTTTTACAAGGCAAAATGGTGGCGGTGTGCATTTTACGCGCGCGCATTCTTCGCGCTCGTTTGGTACGAGGAGGATTGAAACCCATCCAAAAAAGAATCCATTCGTTCGTAACGAGTACTTCTTCTCGCGAATGTCCACTCTCTTCCTCGCGCGTGCGTTCGCGTGATGGTTTCCAGCCGCTGGTTTCGAGCGAAAAGGAGGGCGATTTTTGCTTCTTCTTTCGCCCTCGTGTCTCAAACCCTCTTTCTTTCTTTCTTTCTTTTCTCTCTTTCTCCTTTTTTTTCCTTTTCCGAAAAAGGGAAAAAGGGTCAACAACAACAACAACAACAACAACAAACTGATTATCATCAAATCATCTCTCATCAATGAAATAACAATTAAAAAATAGGTTAAAACTGCGGACGCTGATGGATACAACGCCGTGCAAGTGGCGTACGACGCCGTCGCGGAACACAAAATTACCAAGCCTGAAGTCGGTCACTTAGCGAAGGCTGGCGTGAAGCCGATGAGACACGTGGAGGAGTTCCGTCTCGCGGCGCCGGCGGACGGCATCACCGTCGGCCAGAAGTTGAGCGCTCCGGAAATGTTCAAGGAGGGCGACTACGTCGATATTCGAGGAACGTCCATCGGTAAGGGTTTCCAAGGTTCCGTCAAGAGACATGGTTTCGCCAGAGGTTTGATGACGCACGGCTCCAAGTCTCACAGACAACACGGTTCCGTCGGCGCGGGTACGTACCCAGGTAGAATTTTTCCGGGGAAGAAGATGCACGGTCACATGGGTAACGAGACGACGACGATTAAGCAGTTGAAAATCATGAGAGTGGAGGATGATTGCATCATTATCAGAGGAAACGTCCCGGGTAAGAAGGGCAACTTGATTCGTGTAGCTCCGGCGAAGATTGTCGGGAAAAACTGCTAAACATTTATGGAAGTTAACTTTAACGATTAGCAGATAAATAATATTACTAACAACAGGAGAGCTTAAAGAGGGAGAGAGAGAATATGTGTGTGTATATACAAAAACTTAGCAGCAATTGTGATTGAATTTATTAAACTTACTATTCTTACTATATTACTAATTTGTATTGTACAGCAACTTTTTTGTATTCGGTATCCCCTCTATTAACCGAAGTAAAAATTTACAAAGTTATTGACAAACCATCTCTCCGAATCTACGTCCAAAAACTGACCGTTTTCGCTGAATTTCAAAAGCGACAGGTCAAACTGATCCACGGCATCTCGTATTTGCTCGAGCCTCTCCACGCCTCCGTCGCCTAAGAGGAGGCCGGGCTCTTCTTGAATCAAATAATTCACGCAAGGAGAAGGCATGCCGTAAGATTCCAGCGTTTCTTTCGTATCGCGTATACGCATGGATAACACCTCACCATCGCATACTAAGAGCTCCGGACGATACGTCAGAATATTCGAGACGTCGCAAAAGGGCAACTCTCGTTTCATCGCCAGAATAGATTTCGCCACCGTCGTCGCGTCGGTGAAACAAAGGAAAGGAGAAACCGAGAACGCTCTCAACACGTTCGCTACGTTCGTATCAAACACGTCCGCCAAACGACAGGTGTTATGAATAACTCGTTCTGGATCCTCCAGAACCTTTTCCTCTTTGGCGGCGACTTGACAGAACAATATCGATAACGCTTCGATGTGTCGCTCCGTAATCTTCCTCTTTGTTTTCTCGTCGCACTCCTGAGATATTTTCTTCACCCAAGAGTTCGAAATTCGCTGATAGTCGGTCCACGCGGAACACTCTCTGGCTTCGTACGGACCTAATATGGTGTTGATGGTGTGGTCATCCAGAGACGCAAATTTCTTTCCTCCTCCTCCTTCTTTTTCTTCTTTCTTTGGTGACGATGATGATGATGATGACGATACTATTCTTCTCGTTGTTCTCCCAAAAACGCCGCGTGAAAAGCAGCAGCAATCGTTGCGACGCGCGCGGTTACTAACGACAAAACGCGGACTGCACCAACGCGACGACATTATTATCAGTGCATGATTACGTGTTTGGAGATTTCGCGTTTACTAAACGCGCGCGCGTGTCAAGAATGAAGCGAAAGACCAGCATTTTTTTATCCATGCAAAGCAGTTTTATGGGAAAAGTCGTTAAAACAAAAGTGTATTCTATATGAGCACGCCGAAAAGAGGAACGACGCAAAGAGTAAAGAGAGCAAAAGAGGAAGAAGACTAAGAACGGGAAGAAGATTTCGACGAAATATGACGCATCTGAGATGAGGACGACGACGACGACAGACGCGTTTCTCCGCGCTTTAGCGCATTCGAAAAGCGTCGAGACGCAGACGCTTTTATTGGACGAGATGCTTCGTTCTCTGATATCTGAAACTGAATCTCTGGACGACGACGACGACGAAGACCGAGCGTGGTTTTTAGATTTGAGACCGAGAGAGAAGTACCAGAAGCACTCTTTGTCGCGCTCTGTGAATATTCCGTTCGATGAAATCAGCGGTTCGTTCCACTTGCTGCCGCCAAGAGAGACGCCTTTTTCGGTTTTCGTAGAAGAGGGGAGAGACGACGACGAAGAGAGTTTGGTGTCGTCGTTTGAGAACCAACGAGAAACTTTTCAGAGAGGAGATTTCAAAGGCGTTCAGTGGAACATTGAATACGCTTTCGTCTACAACGAGCATTTTATCAACGCGGTGAACGCAAAAATGCTGAAGATGCAGAAGGATTCGTCGCTCGGAAACGGCGTTGATACGCACGACGTTCTCGCGCTCAATAACGAAAAGAAGAAAAATAAGAGGAGGTTGTGGGAACCTTCACCTTCGGTTAAGGAGTTGTACAAAACGTTTTTATCATCGTCAGAGACGAATAATAATAAAAATAATAACAACAATAATAGTAGCAGCATCGTCCTCGATTTAGGTTCAGGCGTTGGGCGCGATTCCGTTTATCTCGCGTCCAAAGGTTTCGACGTGCTCGCTTGCGATTTCGACCAAAAAGCTTTAACGAGAACGCAGGAAATGGCAAGACTTCATGGCGTCGAAGATAAGGTGAAAGTTTTGAAGTGGGATGCGAGAAATGACGACGCTTTTATGTGCGCTTTGAGTAGCGTCGATGATGTTTCTCGGTTAAAACTCGTCCTTGGCGTTCGCTTCTGTCACAAACCATTATTCGCTCAAATCGTGAAACACATGCCCGCGGAGAGCGATTGTTTCTTCGCGTGGTTTCACTTCGCCAAAGGCTGCGAGCATTCCAAAGTTGGCCGGCCAAACAAAGAGAAAGATTTAATTGCGCCGAACGAAGAGCTGCGATCAATTTTTACCAAAAACGAAGGATTCGAAGTTTTGAAAGATGACGTCTCGTTCATTTCGGACGGTCGTCCTTCCGCAAATTTCATCGCGAGAAGATGAAATGCCGGTGTAATATACGATAGCGTTTTTAGAATAGTTAGTTTTTAATGATATAATGTACGGTAGCCGCAGCGTAGTGAATAAGTATTATACGTCTCTCTCCCTCTCTCTCTCTCTCTCTCTTTCTAATTTTTATAATAGTATAGCAAAGGTTTTGTTGTTTACTTCTTTTCCTTCTTGGCCGGCGCCGCCGACGACGCGGCAATGGTCGCCTCCGCCTTCGCTCTCGCCTTCGACATAGTCTTACGGCGAGATTTCAAGTCCGCGCCGAGTTTCGCCGTACCTTCCATGGTGTACGAACTCATGGACGCAGTGGAGGAGCCAACGAAACCTTCACCCGCGAATTCCGTTCGTCTGGCGAAGCCGCCCATGGAAGATTGGGACGGGATCGTCAAGTTGGCGTTGGCGCTCTTCGCGACGGTGGAGACCGCGGCGGCTGTGAACAAAGCCAAGGCGGCTCTGCGGTCAACCTTGTCTTCCGCCTTGGCGGTGACGACGGTTTGTACCTTCGATCTTCTCGTCGTTTGCGTCTGTAATAGCGTTAGTATGAACGAGTACGTTTTGGGTGGTGGTCAGTATTTTTGAACAATGAGCGGGGAGATGTTGGCCAGAAAAAACAAAACGGGAGGAATGGAAAATCTCTCTCGCTTCTCTCTCTCATTAAAAAAAAGAGCCATCTTTCTCCTTTTTTTCCGTATCTTCGAAGGAAGGGAAGCAGACTTGGGGGTGGCCAAAAAATAAAACTCATCGTCTTCTGTCTCGCTCTCACTCCTTCCTTCTAAAGGAACCTCCCTCGACGACGAACGAACGATCGCTTTCAGATAGAGTGGCAGATAAGGATCAAAGCGCTTCTTCCTCGAATGCTTCTTCTCCCCTCTGAAATAAGAGAGAGAGTGCGTTTTTTTACGCCTCATCATATAGGACTCCTCCCAATATTTGAGAGAGAGAGGGAGAGAGATAAACAAAATTATCTCATTCGTCTCTTTCTCTCTCTGTCTTCTGTTGTCTGCACCTCCTCCTCAACCGTTGTCGTCCATCTCTCGTCGTCGTCGCGCGATAATCGCAAAAGAGCAGATTTGAAAAAAGAGCGCGCGCGCGCGAGTATAAACGTACCTTCAAGGCCGAGACGGAGGCAATAGTTTGAAAAGAGCTCGCGATCATTTTGTTGGTTTATTTTGTGTGTATTTATGGCGAACCACAAAGAGGCGAGTTTCCTCTAGGCTCTCTCGATTAGGGTATAGACAAATGCAAGAGATTCAACAAAACAGAAGAAACAGAGGTTGTGTTTTTGTGTGGTCTACAATATTTTACAACAACAAATAAACTTTTCGTTTTAAAAGTGGAGAGCAGCGGCGGAAATATACAATCTCTCAACCTCTTCCGCGCGCTCTGTATAGTATTATTCTTTTTTTTCTTTCTTTCTTTTTCTGTGTTGGTACAAAAGAATATTCTTATTGTTACGTAGTATTATATTTTCTTCTTTTCTTCTCACGCAACCGGCATCGCGTGAACTTCCAAATCCGGGAAGTACGTGGCTTTGGAGTTGGAACCATTCGCTGCCGATGCCGCCGCCTCTGCCGATACCACGCTCTCGTTCTCCTCAAAGTCATAACGTGAGATTCGAGACCGCGTGACCTCGATTACATCGCCTAATTTCATTTCAAAATTGTGAACGTCGTCGATGTCGACGTTCTCGCGATTTACCCGCAAAGTCCGGATGCCGACAAACTCGCTCGAAAAACCGTTTCTCACCGCCGGCATCGTCTTTTGATCGTCGAGCAAATCAACTTCCGATAATCGAGAACCGGCTTCGACTTCTTTGATGCTCATAGAACCGTCGATGACCAAAATGACGTACGTCATTTTAGGTGCCGAAGGACTACCGGCGTTTGGCGAAGAGGACAACGCGTCATTCACGTTTGCTCTCTTCATGGCATCTTCGAGAACGGTAAACTCATCGAAAGAACCGGAAACGTCCAACGGTGCCATTGATTCGTTGTCGCTCGACGACGCCGACGACGGAAACGGGAAGGTGTTCTCCATCGAAGGTTTCCCTGGCAAGCGTACTTTGGATTTATCTTTGACATCTTGCATACGAGAAAGGACGAAACGAGCCCATCGAATTCCACTCTCATCCACCGGAGACGACAAACAAGTATCGTTCACTTTGTACCGCCAATGCGCTGCGACGCCGAATTCGGCTTGCATGTGCATAGATACCGTTCTCACTTGGACTTCCAAATTGTTCCCGGCTTCATCTTTCACGACGGTGTGTAAAGATTGGTACCCGTTCGATTTCGGGCTCGAGACGTAGTCTTTAAAACTACCTTGAACCTTTGACATGAGTCCGTGCACTTTCGAAATGACCAACTCGCACCCATCCTTACCAGCACTGTCCGGGATAATGATTCGAATGGCGCGCACGTCGCGAACGTCTTCGAGCTTGATGTTTTTCTTTTTCATTTTTTTATACACGGAATACAATCCTTTCTCGCGGCCAACGATTTCCATCGGCTTCAACTCTTCCATGGAAGTATCGTTTGAGATGGCGTATTCGAACGACTCCATCGCCTTCAGAATCGTTTCCTTCGAAGATACGCGCTTCAACTGCGCGCATAACTCTTCGTATTGCTCCGGGTGTAACGTCTTGAAGCAAATATCCTCCAATTCATTCTTGATGGTGGCCATACCCAATCGGTTCGCGATGGGCACAAACACGGCGAGCGTCTCTTCGGCGAGTTTACCGCGTCTCGATCTCGACACGTTCTCCTTCATCGTTCGCATAGTTTGTAAACGTTTCGCGAGTTTGATGATCACGACTCGCGAATCTGTCATAGCTAATAGCAGTTCGCGGAGAGAACGCATTTCTTCAACCTCCAAGTCACGCCCCGACGCTTGGTGTAACTTTGACACGACCGTCAATTTTCCGACATCCATCGCGAGCTTCGTAACTTCTTCGCTGATACCTTTCAACAACAAATCGTCTTTATTGAGTAAAGTTGTGGTCGTCACATCGTGCAGCAGCGCCGCCGAAATGATTCCAGCGTCAGCTCCCAATTCGCACAAAATCTTAGCCGTGCCGACGCAATCCAACAACAACGGTCGGTGTCCAAAATCCGAGTGCGCTTGGACGCACACTTTGAACGCTTTTTGAACTTCTCTCGACTCGAACGATTTCGGGTATTCTTTAATCAAACCATTCAAGATAGCAGCGTTTTCTTCGTTCAATCCAAGACTCTCAATGCCGGCATCTTCTTCTTCGGAGGTACGCGCCCCTATCATTTTGCCGAGCTCCTTGGAGAGCTGCGTCGTCAACTGCGACGTGTTTCTCGAAACGACTGAAAACAAGCTCGCTTTCGAGTTTGGAGACACCGGTGGCTTTAAATGATGCGTCAAAGGCTTTGGTGGTGTTGATGATGTCGTCGTGGACGCCGCATTAGTCGTCGTCGTCGTGTCGAAACCAGCGTGCGTTTTAAAGTCTCCTTCCTCNGCCGCCGAGGAAGGCGCCGCCGAGGAAGGCGAGAACATGCCGCTGGAATGGAGCGAATTCGATGACAAGGACGGAGATACGCGCGTAGGCGTCGACATCGGTGGTGTCTTCGCCAACTCTGACGATGAAGAGCTGTTCTTCATAGTCGTTGTCGTCTGCGCCTTCACGCCAAACCCAGAGATTCTCGTTTGCGGAACGTCTTTGGGCAAAGGCGAAGCGCCTTTCACGCTGGACGAACTTCGGAAACTCGCCGGCGACGACGATTTCCCGTACGACTCCGACATTCTGTTCTGTACGGACGAGGACATCGTCGTTGGTTTCGGCGACGACGAGAACGCGGCGGCGAAACCGGAGGTCGCGGCGGAACTCATATTTTTTTCCCTCTCTCTAAAAAAGAGAGACTTTTTACCCCTTTTTTTGTTGGTACTCTCCAAGAGAATTTAAGAAGGGTGCCTTTGGTCCACTCGTTTAAACGAAGCGATTTGAACGAAGAGACGTCGCGCGTGTTCTTTGTTCGTATCTGTTGTTTCACGCAGAAGAAGAGAAACGAGGACGGTCAGAAGATATAAATACGGAAGAATACAAAGCGCGCGATATTCTTCGATCGTTTCGATCAGATCCTCGTCGCGTGTGCGCGTATTTCGCGCGAGTCAAAATTCGGAACGCCGTTTCAAATTACCGTTGAAGACGACCAAACACCACTCGTTCGTGTTGACGCGGGAAAAGAGATTCCAATTTTAGAACCGTGTTAAAAGCAACGATGATGCGAACGCACGACGTACCGAGACGCTCGCGAAAGCCGTTCAACAGATACCGCCTCGTTCGCTTTTGTGGTGAAGCGAAGCGATCTCTCTTTTTATGTTTATGTGTGTGCTCTCGTGCGCGCGCACTTGAAATTATTTCTGAAGAGATGGAAAATTTTTACGAAGCGTCGTTTTGACTGATTTTTTGAACGACCACGTCGTCGTCAAAAACTCACAATAAACGGATCTCATCACTTTTAAAGGGGGAGCGAAATAATACACGTGTGTAAGACACACTCTTTTTACAATCATCATAATACGCAGATTTCAAATCGCGGTACTATCATTTGCTACTCTTTTCGAGCGCGCTCAACGCCATCAGTCTCAACACGTCCGTCGGGTCGTTGAGAGTGTTTCTATTTTCAGCGAGCTTCATTTTAATATTCTTCGCGGCGACTTGCCTTTTCGAGTCCTCGGTCGCGCCGTCTTTGTGCCGGTGCTCGTGTTGGTTTCTTTTGTGCAGTCTGGACGATGTGGACGATAACAACTCGTCGACGCACTTTGCAATCGTTCGCGCGGCTTCCGACGCAGCCTGTCGTCTGCTGCTCGATTCCCTGTTTTTGTTTTTAGTAGTATCGCTATTATTATTATTTCCTTGTTGTTGTTGTTGTTTCTCCGCCTCGTCTTCTTCGCCCTTCTTCTCTCCTACTTTATTTTCGAATAATAACAATCGATCGAAAGTAGACGCGTATTCATCCGGAGATAACGGCGACGTCGATCCGCTGTACGCCGAGCTCGTTATTCGTTCGACTCGGGCACCGACGTCTCTTCGCATCTCTTCTAATATTTCTTTTCGCACTTGCTCTCTCAACGCCACTCGCATCTTCGAGGGCGACAAGTTATACAACGTCTTGTCCTCTTCATCTTTTTGTTTCAAGAGTAACTTTTTCCTCCTCAACTCTTCCAACGCAAACTTTTCGGACTCTTTCGCTCTTTGCATTTCTCCTCTTTCCTTCTCTAAAGTTCTGTTCAAGTTATCGAAATCTTCGGCGGCGTTTGAGATGTGCCGCTCGACGCGTCTCAGTTGTTCCTCTAAACTCAGCGCTCTCTTTCTTAGCCTTTCGGCATTTTTCGTCGCTTTCTGTTCTTTCAATTTGCTCAAGATTAACTTGGTCGCGAATTTCCATCTTTGTTTCGCGGATACAAACGTCATCTCTCCCAAAGCTGCCATTAAATCTTCCATTTGTTCGTTTAACATTATCTTTTCCTCGCGTTCGCTTTGTAACTGTATCTCGTAGTCTCTTTGCAAAGCCACTTGTTTGGAATCAAACTGCGAGGCGATTCTATTGGATGCGTCGATAATGAACGCATCGAAGGATACGTCGACGACTGCGACTGAAGTGTTCATGTTGTTGTGAATTGTAATGCTATCATCGTCATCGTTCTCGTCTTCGTTTCTTCTCGTCTTCTCGTCTTTGTCTTCTTTGTCTTCTTCTTCTTTTCCCCCTCCTCTTCTTGAATCCTTCTTTCTGCTGCTGTTTGGTCCGTTTTGTCCTCCTTTCGGGAACGCTTTCTGTTGTTGTTGTTGCTGAGACTGCTGAGACTTCTTGCGTGCGACGCCGTTGCTGCTTTTCCTTCCCATTCTCGACGGAGAAGAAGAGGAGAAAGAATAATCACTTTTTTTGCCGCTCGTGTCTTCAAAGTCGTTTTCCGTCGTTTTTGTCGTCGTCTCTGAGTTAATGAGTTTGAGCGAAAGTTCACCCAATATCTCCCGTTCCATGCGTGTTTTTATTGATTACGCGAGAATGAAACAAAACTATTATCGGGGTGGTGGTGGTGGTTGAACCGTTGGTATTTGTGATGATAGTATCGACAAAGGCGGTAACTGTGACGAAAAGTTTTTTTTTACACACGCACGGGAGGGGGGTTCCCCTTTGAAAAAACAAAGTACGCGTAAAAACAAAAAATGAATTTACAGAAAGATGATATGATAAAGGGGTAATGGCTTCTAAAATATGTATAATAAACACGCTATCGTCGCACCCAACACAAACTCCTCTCTCTCTCTCTCTACGTAGCACACGCACTCTTCCTTCTAACTCTTCCTTCTAAATAGTTAACTAAAAATATTTACAAATAGCTTAATATATATGCAGGTTATGTGTATAATAATTATCGTCGTCGTCGTCGTCCTCGTCGTCCTCGTCGTCCTCGTCGTCGTCGTCGTCGTATCTTTTTCAAATAAACTGATTGCTTTGCAATTCCAAGTGGCCTCTTTTCAGAGCGACCGGGCGATGAATTCCCGCCGTCGTGTTCGTCGGAGATATTGGAGAGGGGTGCTCCGTCATATCCTCAAAACTCACGCGGTTAGAACTCGGAAAGGCTCCTATACTCGAAGGCGATGCAACGCCGCTTCCGCGGATGTTTTTGTCTTCGGCGGTGTAAACGCCGCCCGTCTCCAAGGAGCTATTACCGTCACTCGCAGCTGATTGATCTAGAACCGGCATCGACATCATCTGTTGTTGTTGATAATGATGATATTGTCGCGGCGAATACATTCCGCCGCCGTAATACGGAAAGTATGTACCAGAGTGCGTAGAACCTTCTCTCGAAGCCGTCGGTATTTTCAAATCCAACGACGACGGCGGCATTGCAACATTTCCACCACCAATAGAAGCCGCAGCTTCAGCCGCACGACGCTCAAGCAAACTCATTCCAGCGGTATTAGTAGCAGTAGCGGCGGTCGCGTTGATGTTTTTATTCATCTCCGCCCATTGCACCTGCATCATATTTGAATTAAGATTCATGTATTGTAACGAGTACGGGACTTGATACATCAGCGGAATCGACTGCTGAGATGGGTTCATAGACGTGGCCATAGCCGCTTGCATAGCTGCCACAGCTGCGGCAGTATTTTGAACATGTTGCAACTGCATTTGCTGATAGAATGCTGCCGCTACATCTGCTTCAGAAATGTTGTTCATATTGAGTGGAGCAGAATTTGGACGAGGTTCGAGACCCTTCTTCTCTCGAGATATGTCCGAGGACGGCGGCCGAACCGAGCGTTGTACATCGCAACTTCTGCGAACTTTTCTCGGCGAACCGATGATCGATTCATCTTGACCAGCCTCGTTCTCAGTATTTCTGCCCCATTCGTAGTCGTCGCTGTTGTTGATGACGTTCTTGTTCTCGTCACCACTGACTTGTTCACCTTTACCGCCGTTTTTCTTCGTGGTGTCCAAAGCGGTTGCCGCGTCGAGCAACGCATCAAACAGTAACCCGCTGTCTTTTCCAGAACAACTGTTCGAACCTTGTCGCTTCAACGTCGGTCGCGTAGGCGTAGCCGCCGTTGCCTTTTCGATGACTCTTTCCTTTCGTTGCCACAGTCTACCAGTAGAGAACGACTTTCCCTTCTTTTTCTTCTCTTCCTCGGTGGGGGCGCTGAGAGAAAATTCGTCGTCGATTTGGANGACGTCCGCCCTTCTTTCATCAGATTCCTGAGAAGTATGCGTACTTTCAGCAATTTTCATCTCAGTATTCGTCGCCACCGTCGCAGTAGTTGACTTCTTTTTCTCCGCACCGTTATCGTCGTCGTCTTTCTCGGTACTTTTCTCTTGAAGTTGCAGCTGGTGTTTCTGCACTGCGTTTGCTGCGGCAGCCGCTTTCGCGGCTTTCGCCTGTTGGCGCGACGGCGATCGAGTATTGTTACTCTCGCCTCTTTTCTCTGCGGTCAAACCACCGTTCGAGTTAATCGCACTACCAGTAGAGTTTGGTAACAAGTGAATGTTCGAATTCGGGTCTGCGTATAGTTCGTCGCGCATTTTGAGCATCTCTTGGAGACGATTTTCAATGTCTTCCAAAATCACTTTTCGCGTCGGCGCGCCGACGACGACAAAGTTTCCTCCCCTTTCTTCTCCTTGTTGTTCTTTAAGTCCTCGGGGGGGTTCCTCTTCTTTTCCCGATACCGATGATGATGATACAACCTTCTCCTTCTCCTCTTCGAGTTGTTTAATCAGCATGTCAATCTTCTTCACCTTTCGAAACGGCCAGCGCACGATGCCAAACTCTCGGCATTTCTGTTTAAGAACCGTCACGCATAAGCCCAACTGTTTTATTTGGAGGACAGACAGAGGACAATGATTAAGGCGGTGAGTTTTGAGTGAAGGTGAGTTTTGAGTGAAAAGCCAAATCCGTCT